>Ga0210040_10000071_pt1 | contig 225069 bp, 225 predicted proteins | sample CryGeyCG12114_NA_FD_185462 | JGI IMG/M metagenome (GOLD analysis project Ga0210040, IMG submission 185462) | Groundwater microbial communities from aquifer - Crystal Geyser CG19_WC_8/21/14_NA (SPAdes) (version 2) | ecosystem: Environmental > Aquatic > Deep subsurface > Groundwater | place...
AGATGGTCCCGCTTGAGGCCGACGAACTCCGAGACCAGGGACTCTGCAGTCCGTCTCGGCCGCTCCGCCGCACCTTTGGGGTGACAAGAAGAAACTCTACGGCCGCCACCCACCCCTGACCAATCACTCCCACATCCCGGGCGTGTCGGCACACGAGCATCCGGTCCGGTCCATCGTCGTCTACCCGCGGCCGCCCGAGCGACGGCGCCTGCGCGTCGAACCGGCCGCAGCCCGTCCGCAAGATGCGGCGGCGCCGGGCACCTCAGGACACGCTCGCACGACGGGCTCCCCGTTTGCGGAACATCTGCGCGATGTACTGCGCTCCGGCGATGACGTGCCCGGCCGTGCCGAGGAAGACCAACACGAGGGCGAGCACGCGGAGCCATGGGGCGTCCTGCCCGATCGACGTCGACGAGAACAGCAGCACCGGCAGCCCGACGAACAGCAGCGCGGACCGGATCTTGCCGGTCCAGGTGACATCGAGGTCGGGCGAACCGCCGAACAGGGCGCTCGACACCGCCAGGACGACGAGGTCCACGACGACCACGACGGCGACCACCCACCATGACAGCAGGCCGACCAGCACGAGCGAGAGCACGATCGCGATGATCGAGAGCCGATCCGCGAGCGGGTCGAGTGCTTTGCCGAGCTTCGACTCCTGGTGGAACCGCCGCGCGATGAACCCGTCGGCCCAGTCCGTGGCACCGAGAACGACGAGGGAGACCAGCGCCCAGCCCGGACGTCCGGCGACCACGAGCGCGACGTACACCGGGATCAGCACGAACCGCACCAGCGTCAGCAGATTCGGCCAGGTCTGCCAGTCGGGGCGGGCCCGCGTGGTCGCGCCGTCGGTCATGGGGCTCCGTTCCAAGTCGGAAGCGTGGTCGCTCCCCTCCAGGCTACCGGCGGTCATCCCCAGTGCGGCGGGCGGTCCCGTCGCAGCCGCTCGTCGTTCTCGCCGTCTGCGTGCCGCTCCGGCTCACGGGCCGGCGTGGGGTCGGAACCTGGGGCAGCGCCGGTGGTGACGCGCCTGCTGCGCCGGGCCGCACCTCCAGTCCGCACGACAACGGGCTCCGGCGCCAGGGGCGCATCAGCGCCAACCGGCCCCGCGGGGGGTGTCCTGGCCGAGTCCTCGTACACCGATGCGGGCCACGTCCCCTGCAGCTCGTCCGTGAAGGCGGAGACCGGGCCGGCCGGCCGTGCCGCTCGCCGCGACCGCGTCATCCGTGCAGGGAGCCGGTCATCGGCGCACGGGCACCGGCGGGATCGCGATCTCCTGCGTCGCCCCGCGGTCCACGCCGAGCACCTGGGCCACGGTCGTCGCCACCCGGTCCGGATCCGAGAACAGCTGGAACGCGTGCACGCGCACGTAGTGCCATCCGAGCCGACGGAGCACCTCGGGGCGAAGGCGCAGCGACTCGCGCAGGGACCCCTTCGCGAGGGATGCATCCGTCTCGATGGTCACGCACACGCCACCGTGAGCGGCGACGAGACCGAGCTTGCCGCGATGCCCGAGCGCCACCGGGATGCCGCGCATCTCGAGCCGCCGCGCCAGGTCGACGAGCAGCGGATCGCTGTCATCCGGCACATACTCCATCGCCGTCCGAGCCCGAACCTCGGCGAGGATCTCGGCGAGCGCCACGGTGCCGTGCCCCATGCGCTCTGCCTCGATATCGGACGGCTGGAAGCATGTGACGATCACCATCGAACGCCGAGCGCGCGTCATCGCGATCGCCAGGAGGCGCTCCCCGCCGGGCTTGCCGAGGGGGCCGAAGTCACGGAGCACGCGGCCATGCGGCGTCCGCCCGTACCCGATCGAGAAGATGACGCGGTCCCGGCTCTGCGCAACCGACTGCTCCAGCGTCGCGACCATGAACGGCTCGGTACGGTCGCCGATCACGAAGTCGGTGAGGTCCTTGTGGCCCTGGACCGCGGTGAGGACCGCCTGCTCCACCCGCACGGCATGCTTGGCGGAGGCGGTGATCACCATGAGCGACTCAGTGGGCCGCTTCTTCGCATGGTCGAGCACAAGCCGCACCACACGGTCGACCTCGGCGTCGACGCTCTCCACGGCACCCGAGTCCGGATCGGGGACGGCCTTGCCGTCCGAGACGTAATCGAGTGCGATCGACCCGTGGCCCAGGAACGACCCCGCCCATGGGAGCGACTCGATGCGGCCGCCGTAGAAGCGCCGGTTCACGAGTTCGGCGAGATCCTCGCCGCCGGCACGGTACGACCGGGTGAGGGACAGCGTGGGCAGGAGCGTCGAGAGCTTCGCGAGCGCCGAGTCCTCGTGCAGCGAGTCGAGCGTCTCCTCGTCCACGCGCAGCGCGCGACGGTCGGGATCCACCGCGATGCGGAACGGCGACGGCGTCTGCGTGACCGGGTCGCCGAACACGACGGTCTGCTTCGCCCGCCGGATCGCGCCGACGGTCTCGGCGATGGTCACCGCGCCGGCATCCACGAGGATGACGGTGTCGAACGGCATGGTGTCCGCGATCGCGGGGACCTCGTACGGCGACACCAGCCAGACCGGGGCGATCGCCCGCGACAGGTGCGGCGCCGAGTCGTGGAGGAGCCGCGACGTGATCGCCGGCTGCCGCAACTGTGCCTTGAGCTGCGCCGACTCCTCCGGCCAGTCGACGAGGCCGACCTGCCAGTTCTCCGCGAGCTGCCACGCCAGCCCCTGCGACACACCGGCCGCATGGGCGTCGTCGACCAGGCGGAAGTCTGCCTCGACGCGGTCGAGCATGTCGGTGTTCGCGCCGAGCAGGGCCCGGTCTCCCTCGAGCATCGACTCGAGCGCGGACTGCCACCATGCCAGCTCGAGCTCCGCCGGAACCTGCGCCTCCGGGACATGCCGGTTGGCGAGGTCCGTGATCAGGGGTTCGAGCTGGAGGTCGCGGAGCGTCGTCATGAGCTCCGTGCGCTCCTGCAGGTTGTGCAGGACGTCGCTGTCGGCCGCGAGCTCCTCGACGTAGGCCAGGAGGGTCTGGACCGGCAGGTTCGCGAGCTGACGCTCCCGCGTCGTGTTGCCGAGCGGCTCGTCGAGGAGCGCGAGGTCCTCCGCGACGTTGGAGTAGAGCACCTGGACATCGGCGATACCGGTGGGGATCTCCGGGGTGACGCCCGCGGACACGTACCGCTGCCAGAGCACCCGCTGCTGCTGCACGCGGGTCAGCGCCTCGTGCAGATCGGACACGTGCACGCCGGGGCGCACGTACTCGCGCGCGAGCTTCCGGAGGCGCCGTCGGTTCGTCGCCGACATCGGTGCACCCTCGCCGCGGGGAGCGGTCGCCGCGACGAGCTCCGACACCGAGCGGTCGAACACGACCGGCAGGAAGCGGTCCAGGGTGTCGCGGATCTCGGTGAGGAGCCGCAGGTAGATGCCGAGTTCGCCGATCGTCGTGAAGGGACGCATGCGGGTCGTGCTGATGAGGTCGTTGGCGCGCTGCAGCAGCGCGGGCAACTCGACCCCGTGGAGCTCCTTGGCGGTCTGGTGGGCTTTCTGCGCGGTGGTCCCGGCAGCGAACCGCGCGCCGTACCAGGGCGAGTCGTCGGGGCCGTACTTGAACTCGCCGAGGTTCGCGGCGCTCACCATCGTCTCGGCCACTCGGGCACGGCCGTTCACCATCGACGCGACCGACTGCTTCGACAGCCGCGCGGTCGTCGCCGGCGGAACCGGCAGCAGGGACAGGCGGGACAGCTCCACGAGGCAGTCGAGCACGGACACACCGAGCTGCGAGTCCTTCCGCCCGAGCGCACCGCGATAGTCGAGCAAGACCTTTCGCAGGCGGACGAGGGCGTCGTCGACCTCGCGGAGGTTCGGCTTCGTCGCCTTCTCGTTCCGGGCGATCGCACGGATGACGTCGCGGCGCAGGGTCGCGGGGGTGACGGCGACACCGGGCAGCTGCACCTCGGCGAACCGGCTCGCGATGCCGCGAAGCGTGGCCCGGCGCGGGCTCACGACGAGGACGCGCTTGTTCGCGGCGACGAGACCACTGAGCGCGTTCACGATGGTCTGCGTCCCGCCGGTGCCCGGCAGCGTCTTGACGACGATGGAGTTCCCGGCCGTGATCTGCGCGATCACGTTCTCCTGCTCGTCATCGGCGTCGAGGAGCAGCGTGTCCGTCTCCGGGCTGCGCTCGTCCGACGGGGTCTGCTCCACTGGCCGGTACGACTGCTCGACCTGCCACTTGGCGCTCGGGTTGCCCGCGAGGGCGTCGAGGATCGGGTGGGAGAGATCGGCGGTGTCCTCGACCATGCCCGTGGCGACCTCGGCGAAGGTCGAGACGACGAGACGCGGATGCACGGAGAAGTGCTCGAGGTGCGCGGTCAGCCCACGGAGTCGGTCGATCACGGGATTCGGGGTGAAGGAGCCGTCCTGCTGGGCGAGCGCGACGAAGCCCTGCGCGTCGAGCGTGACGCCGAACTGGTCGTGGAGGGCATCCGCCAGTCCGGGATTGAGGACGGGCTGACCGAGGAGCCGGACCTCGAAGTCCCGGCCGTGTCGACGGATCGCGAGCGGGCGGAGGAGCACGGGACCTCGGTAGTCCACGTCGCCGTGCTTCCAGTCCGCCATGCCGATGCCGAGCTCCACCGCGTCGATCCCGCGCACGGTCGCCAGCTCCATGCCCTTCTCCTCGACGAACCCGGCCGCGATACGAGCCGCACGGAACGCGACATCGTCACGGATGAGGCTCGACAGCAGGGTGGTCTTGCCGGTGATGAACTGGGCGAGGCCTCCCGGATGGGTCGTGGAGAGCTCGATGCGGGACCGCGGATGGTCGGCGAAGTGCACGAGGGGCGACGTGCCGCCGACACCGGCCAGCTGCTCGCGCCAGGCATCCCACACAGGCTGCGCCGCGTTGCCCGTCGTGAGTCGCGGATCCCCAAGGCTCACCTCGTGCGGGCTCGTCACCTGCTCGTGGGCGCGCAGGTTCGCGCCGGGGACGTCATCGTTCACGTCGTCCTCGCGCTCTGCAGTCCTGTCGGCACGCTTCACACCGATACTGTAAGCGGCTTCTGACACCCGCCCTGGCAATGAACCGGCAATTCCGACACATCGTCGCCCGATCCGATCGGGCGTCGGGCCGCGGTCCCTGGGTGTGGTACCAACGAGACATGGCCACCGACGACCGCACGCCTCCCCGCCCACCCGCGAACCGCCACCGCGAGGTGCCGGCGGAGATCTCCCGGTCGTGGCTCCTCGTCGCCGCCACCGCGGAGGACCGTTTCGAGCGGTCCGCGCGTTCCCGCGCCGACCAGATGATCCTCGACATCGAGGATGCCGTGGACCCGAAGCGCAAGACCGAGGCGCGTGCCACCGTCGCGGCGTGGCTTGCCGGCGGCGGGGAGGCGTGGGTGCGGGTCAACGACGTCACCACCGGCTTCTGGGCGGACGACCTCGAGACGCTGCGCGGACTGCCCGGGCTCAAGGGGGTCATGCTCGCGAAGACGGAGGGCGCCGATCAGGTCACCGACACGTGGTCGCGTCTCGGCGGGACGACGCCCGTGATCGCCCTCGTCGAGTCCGCCCTCGGCATCGAGGAGTCGGTGTCGATCGCCCGGGCCAAGGGCGCGTTCCGCCTGGCCTTCGGCAGCGGTGACTACCGCCGGGACACCGGCACGTCCTCGGACACGCTCGCGATGGCGTACCCCCGGTCCCGACTCGTGGTCGCCTCACGCGTGGGCGACCTGCCGGGGCCGATCGACGGCCCGACCGTGGGCACGTCGCACCCGATCCTCCGCGAGCAGTCGCAGGTCGCGGTCTCGCTCGGACTCACCGGCAAGCTCTGCCTGGACACCGAGCAGCTCCCGGTCATCAACGAGGTCATCTCCCCCACACCCACCGACGTCGCCTGGGCGCGCGACTTCCTCGACGACTTCGAGGCGCGCGGACGGGTCATCCGCGACGGCAGCGACCTGCCCCGACTGGGCCGCGCCTCCAAGATCGAACGTTTGGCGGCGGCGTTCGGCGTCGAGCCCCGCTGAGCCGGCAGCACGGGCACCGCGGACGCCGTGCCCGGCGTGGCGATCGCCGTCATCTGCCTCGGGTTCAATCTGTTCGGGGACGCGCTCCGCGACGCCCTCGACCCGACCTCCAGCGACCGGAAGTGATCCGCGTGTCCTACACACCCCCCACCGAGTTCCAATCCCGCCCCGACCTCCAGGGCACCTTCGGCATGACCGCATCGACGCACTGGCTCGCGACGGCATCCGCGCAGTCGGTGCTCGAACGCGGCGGCAACGCCTTCGACGCCGCCGTCGCCGGCGCGTTCGTCCTCCACGTGGTCGAACCGCACCTCAACGGTCCGGGCGGCGACATGACGGCGATCATCGCGACGGCGGACGATCCGGCGCCCACGGTGCTCGTCGGGCAGGGCCCCGCACCCGCCGCCGCCACCGTCGAGCACTACCTCGCCGAAGGGCTCGAGCTCGTGCCCGGATCCGGTGCGCTCGCCGCCGCGGTGCCCGCCGCCGTCGACGCATGGCTCCTCCTTCTGCGCGACAAGGGGACCTGGGAGCTCGCCGACGTCCTCGCCTTCGCGATCGGGTACGCCCGGGACGGACACCCGATCGCGCCGCGCGTCGTCGACACCATCGAGAAGGTCAGCGAGCTGTTCCGCGACTTCTGGCCGACGTCGGCGGAACGGTGGACGCCGGGAGGGACGACGCCCGTCGCCGGCTCCATCGTGCGGAACGAGGCGTACGCCTCGGTCCTCGACCGGCTCGTCGAAGCCGGGTCCGCGCTCGGCTCCCCCGACGCCGTGACCCGCGTGGCTCGGATCGACGCCGCCCGCGCCGCATGGGGATCCGGGTTCGTCGCCGAGGCGGTCGAACGCTTCGTGCAGACACCGCACCGGCACTCCTCCGGCACCGACCACGCCGGCGTCATCACCGCGGCAGACATGAGCGCGTTCGCGGCGACCTACGAGCCGGCAACGACCATCGAGTTCCGGGGTCACACCATCGCGAAGACCGGACCGTGGGGTCAGGGGCCGGCCCTGCTGCAGGCGCTGGCCATCCTCGAACCGTTGGACGACGAGTTCCTCGATCCCTCCACCGCCGTCGGCGCGCACACGATCATCGAGGCGCAGAAGCTCGCGCTCGCCGACCGCGAGGTCTACTACGGCGAGGGCGAGGTCCCGATCGAACACCTGCTCTCCGCCGAGTACGCCGCCGAACGCCGCGCGCTCATCGGCGACACGGCGTCGCGCGAGCTCCGCCCGGGGTCCTTCGGTGCCGCAGCAGGCGCGATGCCCCCGCTGCGGACCGAATACCAGCCGTCGGGGCTCGACACTGCGCCCGCCGGGGTCGGCGAGCCCACCGTCGACTCGTTCGCCGGAGCCGAGCCGATCGTCGGGCCGACCGGTCAGACGCGCGGGGACACCTGCCACATCGACGTCGTCGACCGGTGGGGCAACATCGTGTCGGCGACGCCGTCCGGCGGATGGCTGCAGTCCTCGCCGACGATCCCGGAGCTCGGGTTCTGCCTCGGGACCCGCCTCCAGATGACATGGCTCGAACCGGGCACCGCGTCCACGCTGCACCCCGGGCGACGTCCGCGCACCACGCTCACCCCGACGCTCGTGCTGCGCGACGGGCAGCCCGTCGTCGCACTCGGCTCCCCCGGCGGCGACCAGCAGGACCAGTGGCAGCTGCTCTACCTGCTCCGCACGATCGTCGGCGGGTACACCCCGCAGCAGGCGATCGACGCGCCCGCGCTGCACACCACGTCCTTCCCCGGCTCGTTCTGGCCGCGGACGTGGACCCCCGGCGGGGCCGTCGTCGAGGACCGCCTCGGCGACGGCGTCATCGCCGAGCTGGAGGAACGGGGCCACGTGATCACCCGAGCGGGTGACTGGTCGCTCGGGCGGCTCTCCAGCGTGTCCCGCGATCCCGAGACCGGCGTGCTGTCCGCCGCCGCGAACCCCCGAGGAGCACAGGCCTATGCAGCAGGACGCTAGGCGGGACCGCACCGCCACCCGCATCGACACGACGACCAAGGATGACGCGGCCCCGGCCCTCCTGTCCGTCCGCGATCTCAGGGTCGCGTTCGGCGGCAAGGAGGTGCTGCACGGCGTCGACCTCGACATCGCGTCCGGCGAGCGGGTCGCCATCGTCGGGCAGTCCGGGTCCGGCAAGTCGACGGTCGTCGCGGCGATCCTCCGACTCCTGCCCGGAGCAGGGCACATCACGGGCGGTTCGATCACGCTCGGCGGGGACGACCTCGCCGTCGCGGACGAGCGCCACATGCGCCGGGTCCGCGGCGAGCGCATCGGCCTCGTCCCGCAGGACCCCTCGACCAACCTGAACCCGTCGATGAAGGTGGGCGCGCAGATCGCGGACGCGCTCGCCGCCGGCGGCATGCGCGGGCGGGCGGCCATCCAGCAGCGGGTCGTCGAGCTGATGACCGAGGCGGGGATCCCGGAGGCGGAACGCCGGGCCGGGCAGTTCCCGCACGAGTTCTCCGGCGGCATGCGGCAGCGCATTCTCATCGCGACCGCGCTGGCGCGGCAGCCCGAGCTCCTCATCGCGGATGAGCCGACGAGTGCGCTCGACGTCACCGTGCAACGGCACGTCCTCGACCACCTGCAGACGCTCGTCGACACGCACGGCACGTCGCTGCTGTTCGTCACGCATGACCTCGGCGTCGCAGCGGACCGCACCGACCGCATCGTCGTCATGCTCGAGGGCGACGTCGTCGAGCAGGGCACCCCGGAGGCCATCCTCCGCAACCCGCAGCACGAGTACACCAAGCGGCTGATCGCGGCAGCCCCGACCGTCGCGGCGGCGGCGGCGCGCGGCGCGCGTCCGGTCATGCAGGAGACAGCGGAATGGAGGGACGGGGCGGATGCGGCGCAGAGCCTCCCGACCGACTGCGTGCTGTCGGTGACCGACCTGGTGAAGGAGTACCGGCTGCGCGGCCGGCACGGTGAGACCGTCCGCGCGGCGGACGGCGTCTCGTTCGACGTGCCCCGCGGCACGACGACCGCGATCGTCGACGAGTCCGGGTCGGGCAAGACGACCGTCGCACGGATCGTCCTGGGGCAAGGTGGTCGAACGGGGCACCGTCGAGGACGTCTTCGTGCGTCCGAACGACCCGTACACGACCGAACTGCTAGGAGCCATCCCCGGTGCGAACCTCGTCGCCTGACACTGCATCGCCCGTGGTCGCCGGTGGCCGGGCGACGACGCCGAACGGCAGCGTCATCGAGGCCGTCCGCCGCGACATCGTCGCCGGTGCGCTCACTCCGGGGACGCGCGTCACGGAGGCGTTCCTCGCCCAGCGGTACGGTGTCTCCCGGGTCCCCGTGCGCGAGGCGCTCCGCGGCCTGGAAGGTGAAGGGTTCATCGAGTCGCGGCCCCACATCGGGTCGAGGATCGCCGAGATCCCGTTCGACGAGGCCGATGACCTGTTCGCCGTCCGGGAGTCGCTGGAGATCGCGACCACCCGACGCGCGGCCGCCCGTGCCCGCGCCATGTTCAGCGCGAGCGGTCCCTCCGAGGACTGGTGGCGGATCCGGCGCGAACTCGAGCAGGTCCTGGACGATGGGGACGCTGCGGTAACACGCGAGGACCTCGACGTGCTCGTGGAGCTCAACGACCGGTGGCACTTCCTCGTGGCCGAGCTCTCCGGCAGCCGCACCCTCGCCACGCTGCTGCGGCAGCTCTCCCGGAAGATCGAGTGGCTGTACGCGATGGACACGTTCTCGCGCGGCAAGCGGCTGTGGCCCGATCACCGGACCATGCTCACCGCGATCGACTCCGGGGACGTCGACCGGGCCGTCGAGCTGATGCGTGGGCACGTCCGGGAGTCGCGCAACGGGTACGCGAGCAGAACGTCGCCGGAGCGGGTCGGCGAGCCCACCGCTTAGCGTGCCGCGTGCCGCGCGGACGCCGTTGCCGCGAGCTGCGCAACTCCGACGAGCGCCAGGAAGATCAGGTCCGTGTACGAATGCACCGTTCTGACGACCTCGGGCCCACCGAGCGAGCAGAACCAGACGGCGAGTGGCACGAGTCCTGCGAGGAACAGTACGGGCGCCGCTCGACGGTGCGTCCGATACCAGATCTCGCGGTCGGCCCGCACAGCCGCACCGGCGAAGCCGAACCAGCTGCCGTACGCGATCCTGCCGCTGAGCGCACACACCGCGACGACCATCAGCACGGGGCCACAGATCAACGTCACCCACATCGCACAGCTCCTATCGTCGACAACTGGAGGCACTCGTCGGCTTCGGCGGCTGGTTCAAGGAGGTCCATTTGTAGCACGTACCCGGGCTTCCCTTCGGGATAGCGCTCTTGAGCAGCGCAAGAATGGAATTCGACGCGGCTACGCAGGCGCTTCCCTTGATGATCCCTTTGCCGAGAACTCCGCAGAGCCCGGCGGCAACGGCAGACGGACCACCCGCCACGAAATTGCGGATCTCCGCGCCGGTCATCGTCACATACGGCAGCGGATCGAACTTCACCGCGACGCGCGACATTGCCGCAGTCGGCTTGAGTTCGCCTACGACGATGTTCACCATGACTCCGCCCTCGGCGATGCTGTAGGTGTGTTCGATCCAGCGGCCGTTCGAACGGGTCGCCGTCTCCGAATACCCCCCTGCGATCAGTTGAGTCCGCTGCTGCTCGAACGAGAGCATCTCAAAGCGGTCATCGGCCGTCAGTGCGGCGGACGAGATCGAAGTTCCGCGCTGCACGTGGTCGCCCTGCACCTCCACAGCGTTCGCACTCGTCGTTCCGCTGGCCACCAGCGCCGCCGCAATCGCAGCAACTGCGATGAGCTTGAGTCGGTTCATGTTGTCTCTCATCGTTGAGGGTAGTCTGCACGTGACCGGTAACATATCACAGGTCACCGGCGTTCTACAACCAGGCCCCGCCTCGACAACGAGACAAGGCGGGTTCGAGCGCTCGGGGGGCGGGTGGCGCATGCTGGGACCATGAACCAGCGAACCATCGGAGACGTCGACGTCAGCGCCATCGGCCTCGGCGGCATGCCCATGTCCATTGAGGGGCGGCCGGACGAACGGCGCTCCATCGCCACCATCCACGCGGCGCTCGAGGCCGGTGTCACCCTCATCGACACCGCCGACGCCTACCACCTCGCCGCCCACGACGAGGTCGGGCACAACGAGTCCCTCATCGCGAAGGCCATCGCCGAGTTCGGCGGGGACACGTCACACGTGATCGTCGCCACGAAGGGCGGGCATCTGCGCCCCGAGGCCGGCGCGTGGGCCCAGAACGGGCATCCCGAGTACCTCAAGGAGGCCGCGAAGGCGTCCGCGAAGCGCCTGGGCGTGGAGGCCATCGACCTCTACCAGTTCCACCGCCCGGACCCCGAGGTCCCCTACGCCGACTCGGTCGGCGCGCTCAAGGACCTGCTCGACGAGGGCGTCATCCGCATGGCGGGGATCTCCAACGCGACCGTCGACCAGATCCGCGATGCGAACGGCATCCTCGACGACCGCCTCGTCTCCGTGCAGAACCAGTTCTCGCCGGCGTTCCGGTCGAGCGAGATCGAACTCGCCCTGTGCGACGAGTTGGGCATCGCGTTCCTCCCCTGGAGCCCCCTCGGCGGCATCTCGGGCGCCGCCGACCTCGGCACGTCGTTCGAGGCGTTCGCGACCGTCGCCCGCAATCACGGCGTCTCGCCCCAGGTCGTCGCACTCGCCTGGGAGCTCGGCAAGAGCGACGTCGTCATCCCGATCCCCGGCGCATCCCGGCCGCAGTCGATCCTCGACTCCGTCACCGCGCCGACCATCAAGCTGCACCCGGAGGAGACCGAGGCGCTCGACGCCGCGTCGCCGGCCGACGCGTGATCGGCCGGGGCCGCGCGGTCTGACCGACTGCGGCCGCACCGGACTGGAGGACGTGTGCCGGTCCTCCAGGTCGGTGCGGCCGACGGCGCGTAGTTTCGGCACATGCATGCCATCACATTCGACCGCCCCGGGGACGAGGACGTCCTGACCTGGGCGACGGCCCCCGATCCGACGCCCGGCCCCGGCGAGGTCCTCGTCACCGTCGCCGCCGCCGGTATCAACAATGCCGACCTCCTGCAGCGTCAGGGCCTGTATCCCGTGCCGCCGGGAGCGTCGGAGATCCTCGGCCTCGAATGCTCCGGCACGATCGCGGCGCTCGGCGAGGACGTTACCGGCTGGGCCGTCGGCGACCGGGTGTGCGCCCTGCTCACCGGTGGCGGATACGCGGAACAGGTCGTCGTGCCGGCGACACAACTGCTCCCCGTGCCGGACACGGTGGAGCTGGTCGCCGCGGCGGGACTCCCGGAGGCCGCGTGCACCGTCTACTCGAACGTCGGCATGGTCGCCGGTCTGCGCCCCGATCAGGCCCTCCTGGTCCACGGCGGGGGCAGCGGCATGGGCTCGCACGCGATCCAGTGGGCGCACGCGCTCGGTGCCCGCGTGTTCGCCACGGCCGGGTCCGACGCCAAGATCGCCGCCGCCGAACGCTTCGGCGCGGACCTGGTGGTGAACCACCGGACGCAGGACTTCGTCGCCGAGACGCAGCACGCCACCGACGGACACGGCGTCGATGTCGTCCTCGACATCGTCGGCGCCTCCTACCTGCAGCGGAACCTCGAGGCCCTCGCGACCGGCGGCCATCTGGTGGTTATCGGCAGCGCCGGCCACACGCCCGACGCACCGCTCGATCTCGGGCTGCTGATGCGCAAGCGCGCCAGCATCACGGCGACGACGCTCCGCGCCCGCCCGCGGGCTGAGAAGGCGGCGATCGTCGCCGCGGTCCGGGAGCACGTGTGGCCGTTCATCGAGGACGGCAGCGTGCTGCCGGTCGTCGACACCGTGCTGCCCATGGCGGACGCTGCGGCGGCGCACCGTCTCGTGGCAGCCGGGGGCACGATCGGCAAGGTGTTGCTCACGCCCTGAGCGCGGGCGTGCGGCGTCCGGACCGAGTGCCGGCCCGGTGTCGGGACTCAGCGCAGGGCGTGCGGCGGCGGCGTCGAACCCCAGCCGGCGTCGGCCTGCAGATCGGTGCCCGTCGATTCCGCACCGGACGCCTGCGCCTGCCGCCGTGCCTTCCGCCGGTAGTGCAGGAGCACGACGACGAGCACGACGACCCCGACCAGCGAGACGACAGCGAGACCGACGACGTACAGGATCGTCGTCAGGGAGTTCACCGTGGCGATCTGCGACGCGGTGAGCAGGTGCGGGTCGACGCCCGCGGAGCCGGACAGGACGAGCGCGAGGAGCTGCGCCACCCCGCTCGTGGAGTCCCAGAGCCCGTGGAGGAGCGCGACGATGACGTACGCAAGGACGAGGAGCCAGGACCACCGGAACCTCGTTCGACCGTGGGCGATCCCGAACATCACCGCGCCGAGGATCGCGGTCCAGAGCACGTGCCCCACCGGCGAGAGCACCGCCCGGATCACCTCGGTCTGCAGCAGGGAGAACAGGTCGATGCCGCGCGCGGTGATCGCGGCGTTGAACGCGTACCCGGCGGACTCGAACGCGGCGAACCCGGCACCGACGGTCGCGCCGAGCAGAGCCCCCTGCCGAGCGCTCTTCGGCCGTACCCGCCAGCCGATGATCACCAGGAGGACACCCTTGACGAACTCCTCGACGAATCCGACGAGGACGTACACGAACACCGAGTCGCGCAGGTTCGCCTCGAGCAGCGAGGCGCCGAGCACGCCCAGGATGCCCCCGACGAAGAACGCGACGATGAGCTGCATGGTGCTCACCGTGCCGGTCACCCGCTCGATGACGAACAGCACCACGGTGAACGGCACGAGGAAGCTGCCGAGCAGGATGATCGTCGGGACGAGGTTCGTGTTGAGCGTCGTGACCGTGACGATGATCGTGACCACCCACAGCGCGAAGCCGACGAGGAGCGTCTTCCACCACCAGCCGTGACGGTGATGGGCGTGGACCTGGGGGGCATCGTCGTCCGGCGACGACGGCAAGGACGGCGAGATGGGCGCGTCGAACGCCGTTCGCGCCGGCTCATTCAGGGACATGCAGCCATCGTGCCCTAGGCGCCGTCTGCCTGCTCGCCGGCCTGCTGGGAGGCGTCGCGTCGCCTCCCAATCGATCGTCTCGTCGCCCGCGCGGCGCGTCGGGACGCCCAATGTGATGCGCGGGTGACACGCTGCGGTTTCCCGCGTCCGCGCCGCACCGATTGCCGCAATGCCCCGCCGGTGGGGTGAACCGACGTAGTCTCGCCACACCCCGAGAGTCGCTCGGCAGCATTTCGTACCCGCGAAACCACCGCTGTCGGTCGGCACACCCAGTTCCCTGGAGTCGAACGTGGACTCGAATCGCCGCGCGCTCAGACGCCGATCCCGACGGATCCGCCGGTCTGCCGTTGCGAGCGCCATCGCGCTCGCGGCCCTCACCGCGCTCATCGTCACGGGGTGCAGCGGCCTCGACGTGGGGGCCGCCTCCGGCGTGCCCCCGTTCACGGTGACACCGGTGCCGACCGCCGTCCCGACGGCGAACGCCACGCCGACGGCCCCGGCGTCCAGTGACGACGGCACGGCGAGCACCGATGGCGAGGCCGTCCCCGCCGCCGGCTCCTTCGACGAGTTCGACGGACCTGCCGGGTCCGCGCCGAATCCGGCCCACTGGGTCGCGCAGACCGGCGCCGGCGGGTGGGGGAACAACGAGCTGCAGACGTACACGGCCGAGAACGGTGTGCTCGACGGCGACGGACACCTCGTCATCACCGCCGACATCGGGGCCGGCGGAGGCGCCCCGTGGACCTCGGCACGACTGACGACGCACGGCCTGGCCTCGTTCGGCTACGGGACCGTTTCCGCCCGCATGAAGCTTCCGGATGGTGAGTCGCTCCTGCCGTCGTTCTGGATGCTCGGCTCGAACATCGACACCGTCGGCTGGCCGGTGTGCGGGGAGATCGACGTGGTGGAGGCGCCGATCTCGACGACCCGCACGTCGCATTTCCTGCACGGACCGGGCGTCGGGGCTCCGACGAAGAACGTGCAGGCCGGCGGCGTTTTGAACCACGCCGAGCCGATGAGCGACGGGTTCCACACGTACTCGGTGACCCGGACGCCGGGTCACGTCGTGATCCGGGTCGACGGGGTCGTCGGCACCGACATCAGCCGCACCACCGCTCCCGTCGACCTGCAGTGGGTGTTCGACGGGGACTTCGACCTCGTGCTGAGCATGGCGATCGGCGGATCGGTCCCAGCCCCGACCGCGACGACGCCTCGAACCGCGCAGATGGTCGTCGACTGGGTCCGCTTCGCCGCTGCCTGAGCGGCGGCGGCGGTGCCCGCGCCGCGATCGGGAACATGGTCCGCAATGCGTACGTGCGCCATGGAGCGCTGCGCGGGCGGTGTACCCCGTTTCCGCGACTGGAACGCCGCAACGACCAGGCTTTCCAGGAGAAGAACGTCCCCCGAAACCCGTGAGGACGGGGTGAGCCTGGGCGGCAGCCGGACATGCCGCCGACCTGAGGGGCAGAGTCACTCTCTGGTGGGTGCCGACCGGTTCCCCCCCGATCAGGGAGACACAGCACATGACCGACGCATCGGGCCGACGAGGCCCCAAGAACAATGACGGGACCGGGCCCCGAGTCGACGGTTCCGTCCCCGCCGATCGCGCTGTGCCCGTCGAGCGCCCGTCCTCCAACGACGGTCACGGCAGCGGACCGATCGAGGCCGACCGCCACAATGCGGCCGACCGCCACAACGCGACGGACCGGCACTCCGTCGTCGAGCGTGAGAAGGAGGAGTTCGGCGGCTTCAAGTGGGGCTCCGCCTTCTTCGGATGGCTCACGGCAACCGGCACCGCGGTGCTGCTGACGGCGATCCTCAGTGCGATCGGCGCCGGCGTCGGGCTCGGCTCGAACGACGGCAATGCGAACAGCGCCGCGAACGACGTGGCCGCGAACGCCAACACCGTGAGCATCGTCGGCGCGATCGCCCTGGCGGTCGTGCTGTTCGTCGCCTACTACTGTGGCGGTTACGTCGCCGGCCGCATGGCGCGGTTCTCCGGCATGAAGCAGGGCGTGGCCGTTTGGATCTGGGCCGTCGTCATCGCGATCGTGATCGCGATCATCGCCGCGATCGCTGGCGCGCAGTTCAACGTCCTGGGCAATCTCAACAGCTTCCCCCGAATCCCAATCGATGAGGGTACGCTCACGGCGACCGGCATCATCACGGCGGTCATTGTCGCGATCATCAGCCTCGTCGGCGCCATCCTCGGAGGACTCGCCGGAATGCATTACCACCGCAAGGTCGACCGCGTCGGCCTCGGTCGGTGACCACAGTCTCACCCTTCAGCGATACGAATGAACGACCGAAAAAACACAAGGAGCAGCAATGATCGACAGCACCACGATGAACAGCATCTTCGACGCGAAGGTCGTCGACAACGATGGCGACAAGGTCGGTACGGTCAAGCAGGTCTACGTCGACAACGCCAGCGGCGAGCCGCTGTTCGCCAGCGTCTCGACGGGCCTCTTCGGCACCTCCGAGTCGTTCGTCCCGCTGCAGAACGCCACCTTCGCCGGTGACGAGCTCCGCGTCGGGTACGACAAGGACAAGATCAAGAACGCGCCCCGCGTCGACGTCGACGGCGAGCTCAACGACGACGAGCAGGACCGGATCTTCGACTACTACGGTCTCGGCACCGGCACCGGCACCACGACGGACACGACTGCCGGGTATGACACCACCGCCGGCTACGACACCACCGCCGGATCCGACAACACCCGCGGCGCCGGGCACGACACCTCGGGCCCGAACACCGACGAGGCGATGACCCGCTCGGAGGAGCGTCTCAACGTCGGCACGCAGAAGGTCCAGACCGGCCGCGCGCGCCTCCGCAAGCACATCGTCACGGAGCAGCAGAACGTCACGGTGCCCGTCCAGCACGAAGAGGTCACCCTCGACCGTGAGCCGATCACCGACGCCAACGTCGGCAACGCGACGTCCGGTCCGGACCTCAGCGAAGAGGAGCACGAGGTGACCCTCAGCGAGGAGCGCGTCGTCGTGGACAAGGAGACCGTTCCGGTCGAGCGTGTCCGCCTCGGCAAGGAGACCGTCACCGAGCAGCAGAGCGTCACCGAGAACGTCGCCCACGAGGAGATCGAGATCGACGACGACACCAAGACGAACCGCAACGTCTGATTCTCAGCACACACGCGAGACGCCCGCTCCCGATTCGGGGGCGGGCGTTTCGCTGTGCTGGTGGTGCCCCTGGAGGGACTCGAACCCCCAACCCTTTCCTTAGGACGGAACTGCTCTTCCATTGAGCTACAGAGGCTGGCCGGACAAGTCTACGGGAGCGGCGCGCGATCCTCCCCCCCCCAATTCGTCGGCGCAGTGGAACGCCAGGAGCGTCACGCCACGACCAGGTACTCGTCCCAGTCCGGCTGCGAGCGCTCGATGCCCCGGACCACCCAGGATGTGCCGTGCGGCGCCTTGGGCCGGAAGCCGAGCCTCCACCCCATCTCCTGCGGGGTCCGATCGCCCTTGGCGTTGTTGCACGCCAGGCAGCACGCGACGAGGTTCTCCCACGAGTCCTGGCCGCCGCGAGACTTCGGCTGCACGTGGTCGATGGTCGTCGCATGCCGGCTGCAGTAGGCGCAGCGGTTCCCGTCCCGCCGGAGCACTCCGCGCCGCGACACGGGCACCAGGCGCGACTGCGGGATGCGCACGTAGCGCGTGAGGACGATGACCGATGGTCGGTCGAACCGCGTTGCGGACCCGAACACCGGGTGATCGGCGTCTGCCGCGATGACGGTGGCCTTCTGGTTCATGACCAGCACGAGGGCCCGTCGGAACGAGACGACCGCGAGGGGCTCATAGCCGGCGTTGAGGACGAGAGTGCGCATGGGTTCCCTTTCGACGTGACCTGGACGGCTTCCAGGCGGACGACGTGCTCCCGGCGCATCCGGCGCCGCCCGGAAGGGAGACCACGACCGAGACAAGAAGAGCACCACCCCTCAGGGCGGTGCTCAGTGTGCGGACGCGTGCTGCTGCACGCAGGTCGTGGTCGACCATATGTCGACATGCATGCGCCGATCCGTGGTGCGGATCGTGCGACAGGCTGACATCTGATCTCCCGGACGGGTCGAGTGGACCGTGCGGCCAGGGTAACCCAGAAACCGATCCGACACGAGGTGTGTCGGATCGGTTCGGTGTCGCGGCAGGAGTCCTAGATGCCGAACCGGTTAGATGCCGAACCGGACGATGTGGTAGTCGCTCGTCCAGATCTGGCGGATGGAGACCACACCGCCAGGCTTCGGGGCGTCCATGATCATGCCGTTGCCCATGTAGATGCCGTCGTGCGCCTCGTTGTTGAAGATGACGACGTCGCCCGGCTGTGCCTGGGACTCGGGGATCGTCGTGCCGGCGGCGTCCTGGAGGGGCACCGAGTGCGCGAGCGAGATGCCGAACTGCGCGTACACGTACATGACGAAGCCCGAGCAGTCGAAGCCGGCCGGGGTGGCGCCACCGTACACGTACGGCGTGCCGAGGTACTGCTGGCCGACCGCGGCGACCTGCGCGAGGCTGAAGCTCGGGTACGTGGGGCTCGCCGCGAGCTCACTCGCGGTCGGGCCGGTGTACGTGGCGTACGAGGCAGCCGTCTGGGCGCGAGCGGTCTGGACCTGGGTCGCGGCCTCCGCGGAGGCCGACGCCGCCGCCGTGGCCGCCGCTGCGGCAGCAGCGGCCTGCTTGGCTGCGGCGAGCACCTCGGGCGAGGTGGCCGTGTAGCCGTCCCGGGAGGTGTCGGCCAGTGCAGCGGCCTCCGACACCGAGATGCTCTGGCCGTCGGTCGAACGAAGGTTCTTCGCCTCGATCGCCGCCGGGGACGAGGCCTCGGCCTGGTCGACGGTCTGCTGCGCGGCGAGGGCCGGCAGGACCTGCGTGCTGAGCAGCCCCGCGGTGAGCGTCATGACGACAACGGGAAGGAGCCGACGGCGCTTTGCGGACGCCGAACGGGCCGGTGCTGCGACCGCCCCTGCGGTGCTCGCCACGCGCACAGCGGCATGCTGCGACGATCCGACGCGGCGCACACCGGGCTCCACGGCCGTGCGGCGGCGGAACGATGACGATGTGGTGCGAGCGGCCGCCTCGGCCTCGCGGAGCGAGCGACGCGTCGGCGCCTGCGCACCGGTCGCGCCGATGGCTTCGGTGCTGCTCGTCGGCCCGCTGAGGAAAGCGGTGCCGGCTCCGTCGGGAAGGGTGGTCCCCACGGTGTCGCTGGTTCGGGTCTGCGTCAAGAGTGTGGTCTCCGGCGCCTCGACTGCACGCCGACGCCCGGGAGGGCCGTTCGGGTGCAACCCCATCCGTTCGTCATCGTTTCCGATCAGGCAGGAGACGGGTTCGAGACGTCCTGCCACGGGCCCCACCAGCTCACTTCCAGGCTTGGCGGGACTCGTCGAGTGTACGTAACGCCCCCCACAGTGTCGAGCCAGAAACGCCTGTTTGTAACGACTTGATAAAGAACCCCTGATCAGAGGGGTGAAACTCGTACCCGGAGACAGGTCGCTGCCGCGCCCGCCGCCATCGATCCGCAGGCTGTCCCCCGAACCGTCGGCGAGAGGGGTACAAGGAGAAGGATCGCTCCGGGATCAGGCGTCGATGTACACGTGCTGCGCGACCTCGACCGGCAGCTCGAGCCCGGCCTCCTCGCCCTCCACACGCACGGACACGTACGCCCCGGCGCGCTGCACGTGGGCGACGCGACCTGGCATGACACCGGCGAGTCGCAGCTGGTGCAGGAGCTCCGGCTCGAACTGCACGGGCTCCCCGAGGCGGCGGACCACTCCGGAGGCGATCGCGTCGGTGCCCTCCGTCGCCGTCACGATGTTGCGCACGCCGTCGAGGAACCGCTCCGCCGGGGAGTCGCCGAGCTCGTCGAGTCCTGGGATCGGGTTGCCGTACGGGGACTGCGTCGGGTGACCGAGCATGTCGATGATGCGCCGCTCGACCTGCTCGCTCATGACGTGTTCCCACCGACACGCCTCGTCGTGGACGAACGCCCAGTCGAGGCCGATGACGTCCGCGAGGAGGCGCTCCGCGAGCCGATGCTTCCGCATGACATGCGTGGCACGCTGCCGCCCCTCCGTCGTGAGCTCGAGGTGACGGTCCCCGGAGACGACGACGAGACCATCGCGCTCCATCCGGGCGATCGTCTGCGACACGGTCGGACCCGAGTGCCCGAGGCGCTCCGAGATGCGGGCGCGCAGCGGAACGATCGCCTCCTCCTCGAGATCGAGGATCGTGCGCAGGTACATCTCGGTGGTGTCGACCAGATCTGTCACCGGATCGCCTCCCCTGTCCAGCGGGCAACTGCTGAAACCATACTTGTTCCACATCATGTGGTCGGACCAGCGGCAGACGGCGGTTGGGATACCACTCACTAGGATCATCGCATGGCAGACATCGTCATCCCCGCTGAGCTCCTCCCCACCGACGGCCGCTTCGGATGCGGCCCCTCCAAGGTCCGTGGCGCGCAGCTGGAGTCCCTGGTGACCGCGGGGGCGTCGATCCTCGGCACGAGCCACCGGCAGCCCCCGGTGAAGGACCTCGTCGGAAACGTCCGCGAGGGGCTGTCGACGCTCTTCGCGATCCCGGAGGGGTATGAGGTCGTCCTCGGCAACGGCGGCTCGACCGCGTTCTGGGACGCTGCCGCGTTCGGCCTCGTCGAACGTCGCGCCGAGAACCTGTCGTTCGGCGAGTTCGGGTCCAAGTTCGCCAAGGCCGTCGCGGCACCGTGGCTGGAGGCCCCGCACGTCATCACGGCGCCCGGCGGGTCGCGCTCCGAGCTTGAGATCGTCGAGGGGATCGACCTCTACGCCTACCCGCACAACGAGACCTCCACCGGGGTGATGGCGCCGGTCACCCGTGCGCACGGCGACGCAGGCGCCCTGACCGTCGTCGACGCCACGAGCGCTGCGGGTGGCGTGCAGTTCGACGCGCACGCCGCCGACGTCTACTACTTCGCGCCGCAGAAGAACTTCGCCGCGGACGGCGGGATCTGGCTGGCCCTGTTCTCCCCCGCCGCCATCGAACGTGCCGAGCGGATCGCCGCCTCCGGCCGGTACATCCCCGAGTTCCTGAGCGTGAAGAACGCCATCGACAACTCGCGGCTGAACCAGACCCTGAACACACCGGCGATCGCGACGCTGCTGCTCCTGGACGACCAGATCCGGTGGATGAACGCCTCCGGCGGGCTCGCGTGGGCCGACGCCCGCACCAGGGAGTCGTCGTCCACGCTGTACGAGTGGGCGGAAGCGTCGGACTACGCAGCGCCGTTCGTCGTCGACCCGGCGCACCGCTCGCAGGTCGTGGTGACGATCGACCTGGACGACACCGTCGACGCCAAGGAGGTCGCGGCCATCCTGCGGAGGAACGGCATCGTCGACACGGAGCCGTACCGCAAGCTCGGGCGCAACCAGCTGCGCGTCGCCACCTTCACGGCGATCGAGCCGGACGATGTGCGGCAGCTCGTCCGGGCGATCGACTTCACGGTGGGCGCGCTCCGCGGCTGATCGGCTGCGACACAGTGCCGTGGCGCGCCGTGGTGCGCGGTTGACCGGCCGCGACACCGCGCCGTGGTGCGGCCTTTGCGTCGTTCCGCTCGCTGCGCCTCCGCTGCGCCGAAGACGCCGTCCCGGCCCCGATTCAACGGTCCGCGGCACGGCGCCGTAGTAGAGCCTGCGCGTCGTTCCGCTCGCTGCGCCTCCGCTGCGCCGAAGACGCCGTCCCGGCCCCGATTCACGAGGCCGCGGCGTCGCGACTTGCACACGAATCGTGCCGTGCGCGCGGTACGGAGGCCTGCCTCCAGGTCCGCGCCAAGCACCACCCGTTCACGCGGCATCGCGACGAAGGCCCCCGATCGCTCGGGGGCCTTCGTGGTGCTGCGCTCTCTGGGAGCCGACGCGGGAGGGCCGGGGTCAGTCCGATTCGCCGCTCGCGTCAGCCGGGCGGTCGCGTTCCGCAGCGGGAGGCGCGCTCAAATCGTCACGAGCGCGCTCGGGAGTGTCGACGCTGCCGTCAGCGTCAGCATCGGCATCGGCATCGGCATCGGCATCGGCATCGGCATCAGCATCAGCATCGGCATCGGCATCGGCATCGGCATCCTCCGTCTCCGCCTCTGCAGCCTGCTCGACATCCACACCGTCGAACTCGTCGTCGCCGAGATCGTCGTCGAGATCGTCCTCGTCCACGTCGTCGTCGTCAGCGTCCTCGTCCACGTCGTCCTCGTCGCCCGAGTCGTCGTCGTCCTCGTCCGAGTCGTCCTCGTCCACGTCGTCCTCGTCGCCCGAGTCGTCGTCGTCCTCGTCCGAGTCGTCCTCGTCGTCGTCGTCCTCGTCCGAGTCGTCCTCGTCGTCGTCGTCCGAGTCGTCGTCGTCGTCCGAGTCGTCGTCGTCCGAGTCCTCGTCGTCGTCCTCGTCCTCGTCGTCCGAGTCGCCCTCGGAACCGTCACCCCCGCCCGACGCGTCCTGCGCCGTACGGAACTCCGCGAGCCGATCCGACCACGGCACCCACTCCGGCGCAACGAGCGAACCATCGCCGGGCATGAGCTCGACCTCGAGCACGCTCGGCGTGTCGCCGCTCACCTGCGCGAGCGACACGGTCCAGCGCCAACCGGGGTAGCCGGGCATCCTGTTCGCGAAGAGGACGGACACCACGCCGTTGCCCTCGTCCACGGTGCCGACGACGGCGCCGACGGTGGACGCGGGAGTGACCTCGAGCAGCGCCTGACGTGCGACCTCGGTTGGGTCGTCGATCGCGCTCATCAGGCGTCCAGCTGATCTGCCACGTGGCGCAGAATCGCCGCCGTGCGCGAGCCGTTCTTCGGGTAGTGCCCGTGCCGCAGGTCGCCGCTGATCCGGTCGAGCTCCTTCACGAGGTCCTCGACGATCACCGCCATGTCGTCGGCAGAGCGCCGGTTGGTCTTCGCCAGGCTGGGCGCGGTGTCGAGCACACGCACGGACAGCGCCTGCGTTCCCCGCTTGCCGGCGACGACACCGTACTCGAGACGGGTTCCCGCTGTGATGGTGGGGACACCGTCGGGAAGCGCGGACGCGTGCAGGAACACCTGGTCGCCGTCATCACCCGCGATGAACCCGAACCCCTTTTGGTCGTCGTAGAACTTGACCTTGCCGGTCGGCATGACTGCACTCCTCGATCGTGGCGGGCCACTGCGGACATGGCGTCCTGCGTGGTCGCTGTTGCGTCGTCTATCCTGGGACGATGGCCAAACAGACCCGGTCCGCTGCTGCGGTCCGGAACGAACCGCAGCCCATGGCGACGCCCAATCGTATCGAACGGGTGCTGGCGTTCATGGTGGCGGGCGTGTTCGGGCTCTCCATGGTCGCCTTCATCACGATGATCGTCGCCTGGTTGACCATCGAGACGATTCCTGGAACCGGGATCTGGCCGCTGGTGATCGTCCTGCCCGAGGTCGGCTTCCCGATCGGCATGCTCCTGGTGTTCGCGCTCCTCGCGGTGACCTGGGTTCGGAAGGCCCGCGAGAACCGGGCGGAGACCCGCTGACCGCCCGCATGACTGGCACCGGGACGATGACGACCGCTACCGAACTCGCCGCCCGGCTCCGGGCAATGCCGACCGACGCATTGGTCAGCCTCCTCGTACGCCGACGGCCGCCCGCAGGCGTGCTCGCCACGACCGGCTCCTCGGCGGTCACGGACTTCTTCGACCTCGCCGACGCGCTCCGCGCCCCCGAATCCGTCGACCGGGCGCTCGAGCAGCTCCCCCGGGCGACGCTCATCGCGCTCCGCGACCCGGAGCACGCCGACGACGCCGACCTCCGACCGGCCGTGGACCTCGCGCTCGTCGATGGCGTCGAGCTCGATGACGCGGTGGCGGCCCGTCTCGCCGCCCGCCCGGACCTCCGTCCGGACGACGCCCCGCGTCCCGCCTCCACAGCACCCGCTCCCGACGCCGGGCGCGAGCATTGGAGGACCGCGGCCGCCGAGCGCGCGTTCACCACGATGACCGAGTTCGCCGAGCTCGTCCGCCGCACCGCCGACGGCGTCGTCCATGAGCTCGCGAAGGGCGGCATCGGCGCGCCGCTCGCGCGTCAGCTCGCCGCGGACAGCGGCACCGAGGCCACGGAGGTTCCCGCGGCGCTCCGTCTGCTCGTCACCGTCGGGTTCCTCCAGGCGAGCGATCCGGCCTGGACGATCACGCCGGCGGGCCGCGACTGGCTCCTGGCCTCGTGGCCCGATCGGTGGGTGCGCCTCGTCGCGAACTGGCGGGACGGCCTCCCGGCCCCCGTTCGATGTGTGCTGGACGCCGCGGGGGACGACTGGTCCGCCCTCGTCGACCTCGGCCGATGGGAGTACCCGGGAGCCGCCGCATGGCTCGACCAGGACCTCGCCCTCGCCGCTTCGACCGCGAGCGCGGTCGGCCTGCTCGTGGACGGTCACGTGACGCCGACCGGCCGGGCGCTGCTCGACGCCTGCGGTTCCGAGGACGAGCGCGCCCTCGCCGCGGCGAGGGCCGATCTGCCTCGCACGGTGGATGGCGTGTACCTCCAGCACGACCTCACGGTGATCGCCCCCGGTCCGCTCGCTCCCGCCGACGACGACGCGCTCCGCGCCCTGGCGGACATCGAGGCGCCGGGTCTGGCCAGCCGCTACCGCATCTCGGAGGAGAGCGTGCGTCGGGCGCTCCTCGCCGGGATCGACCGCCACACGGTCCTCGGCACGCTCGAACGACTCGCCGCGACGGAGGTGCCGCAGCCGGTGCGCTACCTCGTCGAGCAGGCGAGCGCCCGCGCCGGGAGCATCGTCGTGGACGTCGACACCGCGAACGGCGGGCTCGGCAGCGTCGTGCGCGGCCCGGCCGACCAACTCGACCTCATCGGCGTCGACGCCGAGCTCCGGCACTTCGCCTGGGAGCGGCGCGATCTGACCACGTTGAGCACCCGGTACCCGGTGGGGCCGGTCGCGACCGAGCTCGAGGAGCAGCGGTACCCGGCCGTGCTGGCAGCCGGGGCCCGACCGGATGCGCAGCCCGGCCCTCCCGGCCGACGCCGCACCACGCACCGGCCGCTGGAGGAACAGGCACGCGACCTGGTCGAGCGGCTGCGGGTGACGACCGAACGCGGGGACCGCGAGCCGGAGCAAGAGTGGATGGGCCGGCAGATCGACCTGGCGGTGCGCGGCAAGCTGCCGATCCGGGTCGTCGTCCGCATGCCGGACGGGACCGAGCAGCCGTTCACCATGGTGCCGACGACGGTGAGCGGGGGCCGTGTCCGCGGTCGGGACACCAAGGCCGATGTGGAGCGCACGCTCCCGCTGTCGCTCGTGGTCGCCGTCGAGAACGTCGTCTGATCGTGCGCTCCATGCGAGCGCGTCCTCCCGGTTCCGAACCCCCGCGCTCCCGGTCGTGGCCCCTCGGTCGCGCGCACGGCTGTCCAGCCCCGACCCGATAGGCTCGAAGGTCATGAACGGACCACTCATCGTGCAGAGCGACCGGACCGTGCTGCTCGAAGTGGCGCACCCGGATGCCGACGACGCACGCCACGAACTCGCCGTCTTCGCCGAACTCGAACGCGCACCCGAGCACGTCCACACGTACCGGATCACCCGCCTGGGCCTGTGGAACGCGCGCGCCGCCGGCCATGACGCCGAGGCGATGATCGCCACCCTCGAGAAGTTCGCGAAGTTCCCGGTGCCGCAGAGCGTCACCGTCGACATCCGCGACACCGTCGCCCGCTACGGCCGACTCGTGATCCGACGTGAGGACCCCGCCGACGCACCCGCGATCGCCAACGACGCGCGGGAGGAGCTGGAGCAGCAGCCGACGCTCGTCCTGACCGCGACCGACCCGTCCGTGCTGGCGGAGGTGGTGCGGTCGAAGCGGATCGCGCCACTCCTCGGCGAGCGCCGGTCCGACACGAGCGTCGAGCTGCAGCAGTGGGCGCGCGGCCAGGTGAAGCAGGAGCTCGTGAAGATCGGGTGGCCGGCAGACGACCTCGCCGGCTACACGCCTGGGCAGCCGCACGCGATCGACCTGGACACCGCGGACTGGCACCTGCGCGGGTACCAGCAGGAGGCCATCGACAGCTTCTTCTCGCAGGGCTCCGGTGTCGTGGTGCTCCCCTGCGGCGCCGGCAAGACGCTCGTCGGCGCCGGCGCGATGGCCACGGCGAAGGCGACGACGCTCATCCTCGTGACGAACACCGTCTCGGCGCGGCAGTGGCGCGACGAGCTCCTGAAGCGCACCACGCTCACATCCGAGGAGATCGGCGAGTACTCGGGCAGCGTCAAGGAGATCCGCCCGGTCACCATCGCGACGTACCAGATCCTCACCGCCCGCCGAAAGGGCGTGTACACGCACCTGTCGCTGCTCGACGCGCTCGACTGGGGCCTCGTCGTGTACGACGAGGTGCACCTGCTGCCCGCGCCGGTGTTCAAGCTCACCGCGGACCTCCAGGCGCGCCGGCGCCTCGGGCTCACCGCGACGCTCGTGCGCGAGGACGGCCGGGAGGGCGACGTGTTCTCCCTGATCGGCCCGAAGCGGTACGACGCGCCCTGGAAGGAGATCGAGGCCCAGGGCTACATCTCCCCCGCCGAGTGCTACGAGGTGCGCGTGGACCTGCCGCACGAGGACCGCCTCGAGTACGCGGCGTCGAGCGACGACGAGCGGTACCGGCTCGCGGCGACGTCGCCGGCGAAGACGCCCGTCGTCCGGGATCTCATCGCCAAGCACGCCGGTGAGCAGATCCTGGTGATCGGTCAGTACATCGACCAGCTCGACGAGCTCGCGGCACAGCTCGACGCCGCGGAGATCACCGGCGCGACGCCCGTCGACGAGCGCGAGCGGCTGTACCAGGCCTTCCGCTCGGGCGAGGTCGACGTACTCGTGGTCTCGAAGGTCGCGAACTTCTCGATCGACCTGCCCGACGCCACCGTCGCGATCCAGGTGTCCGGGTCGTTTGGCTCCCGCCAGGAGGAGGCGCAGCGGCTCGGCCGGCTCCTCCGCCCGAACAAGGACGGCGTCCCGGCGTCGTTCTACACCCTCGTCACCCGCGACACGGTCGACCAGGACTTCGCGCAGAACCGGCAGCGGTTCCTCGCCGAGCAGGGATACGCCTACACGATCCTCGACGCCGACTCCCTCGCCGCCGTGTGATCGACGGCGCCCAGTCCGCATTCCGAGCACTCCCAGGAAACAGCTAGGGGACGGCCAGATACTGGGAGCATGACCGATGGCCCCAAGATCCTGATCGTCGACGACGAGCCGAACATCCGCGACCTCCTCACCACCTCGCTGCGCTTCGCGGGCTTCGCGGTGCGCGCAGTCGGAAACGGTGCACAGGCGATCTCCGCCGTGCTGGAGGAGGAGCCGGACCTCATCATCCTCGACGTCATGCTCCCGGACATGAACGGCTTCGGCGTCACCAAGCGCCTCCGCTCGTCCGGGTACACATCGCCGATCCTGTTCCTCACCGCGAAGGACGACACCGAGGACAAGATCACCGGCCTCACCGTCGGTGGCGACGACTACGTCACGAAGCCGTTCTCACTCGACGAGATCGTCGCCCGCATCAAGGCGATCCTGCGCCGCACGATGAACGACGAGGAAGACGCGATCATCCGCGCCGGCGAGCTCACCATGGACCAGGACACGCACGAGGTCACGATCGGCGACGCGCAGATCGAGCTGTCGCCGACGGAGTTCAAGCTCCTCCGCTACCTCATGCTCAACCCGAACCGCGTGCTGTCCAAGGCGCAGATCCTCGACCACGTGTGGGAATACGACTTCAACGGCGACGCCGGCATCGTCGAGTCCTACATCTCGTACCTCCGTCGCAAGCTCGACCAGTACTCGGCCGAGCCGGTCATTCAGACGAAGCGCGGATTCGGCTACATGCTCAAGGCGACCAAGGCCTCCTGACACAACAGGCGATCGGCGCGACCCCAGCCAACCGGCGGGTCGCGCCGATTACTGTGGTCGCAGCATGCACTCTCGCCTCAGCCGCTGGTGGAACGACATCTCGCTCCGCACCAAGATCACCGGGATCACCGTCCTCCTGGTGACCCTCGGCCTCCTCGTCGCCGGCCTCGGCACGATGACCGTGCTCAGCACCTACCTGATGGGGCAGCTCGACTCCACGGTCGAGCAGACGGCGAAGAACCTCAACGGCCAGCAGGGCGGCACCACTGCCGCCGGATACTGCCAGTTCTCGGTCGCGGTGCAGAGCAGCACCTACATCGCCGTGTTCGACGACGACGGCGTGGAGCTGTGCCACACCAGGGCGGCGAGCACACCGGACCTCTCCGATCTCGACCGGGTCGCCGCAGCCGCTGAGAAGACGCCGTTCAGCCTCTACGACACGGAGCACAGCCACGAGTGGCGCGCCATGGCGATCGAGGCGACGTTCGGGACAGGCACGTCGAGCACCGCGAAGACCGGCACCGTGCTCATCGCCGTGTCGAGCCAGTACACCGACCAGACGATCGGCCGATTCACGGTGATCTTCCTCGGGTTCGGCATCTCCGTCGTGCTGCTCGGGGCGATGCTCACCCGGCTCCTCGTCACGGCGACGTTCGACCCCCTACGCGACGTGGAGGCCACCGCTGCCCGCTTCGCCGCCGGCGATTTCTCCCAGCGGCTCGGCGCCGACACGCCCAACACCGAAGTGGGTCGCCTCAACCGGTCCCTGAACACGATGCTCGAACGGATCGACGACGCCTTCGAGGATCGGCAGCGGACCATCGACCAGATGCGACGCTTCGTCGGGGACGCCTCGCACGAGCTCCGGACCCCGCTCGTCTCGCTGCGCGGGTACGCCGAGCTGTACCGGATGGGCGCGCTCCGAAAAGAGGAGGACGTCGCGCAGGCGATGGAGCGGATCGAGAAGGAGGCGCAGCGCATGGGCCTCCTTGTCCAGGACCTCCTGCAGCTCGCCCGCATCGACGAGTCGAAGCCCCTTGAGCTCGGACCGGTGGACCTCGTGGCGATCGCCCGGGACTCGGCGCTCGACACGATGGCGTCGAACCCCGACCGTGAGATCCAGGTGCTCCTCACCGACGCCTCCACGGGGCAGAACATGCCTCAGGCTGTCGCCCGCCATCCTGCGGAAGCGGCCGCTCCGCCATCGCCGTACGCCCCTGCCTCCCCCTCGTCGAACGCCCCCGCCTCACCCTCGTCGAGCCTGACCGGGCCGATCGGCTTCGCCGGGCAGACGCTCGCACGCCTCCGAGCCCGACGCGGTCGCGCCATGGACATCGAGTCGCAGGTGGGCGACGGAGCGATGTCGCCGCTCCCCCAGGTCATGTTGCCTGCGCGACCGCCGGTCGTCCTGGCCGAGGAGAACAAGATCCGGCAGGTCGTCACGAACCTGATGGGGAACGCCATGCGGTTCACGGAGCACGACGATCCGATCGAGATCGGTATCGGCGTGGACGAGGACCGCGGGATGGCCCACCTCGACGTGATCGACCACGGTGAGGGGATTCCCCCGCAGCTCCGCGACAAGATCTTCCAGCGTTTCTGGCGCGCGGACACGTCCCGTGCCCGCGACACCGGAGGGTCGGGGCTGGGTCTCGCGATCGTCTCCGGGATCGTGGCCGCGCACCACGGCGCGGTGGAGGTCTTCGATACGCCCGGCGGGGGCGCGACCTTCCGCGTGTGGTTGCCGCTCCTGCCCCGGGACGAGGCGCCCGACGCATCGAGGTCGCACTCGTCGTCGGTATGACCCGGCGATTCTGACCACGACTGCGACCTCGGCGCGCATCACCGCGCGCCTTCACGCGCGACTTCCGCCGCGCGGCGCGTGAAGGCGTCTTGAAGGCGCGCGAGCATCGCGGCGGGATCGCGCACGTCCGCCGACGTGCTGTGGATGACGATCCAGTCGTTCACCGCGAAGCCGTTGCCGCGGAGTCGGTCGTGATGGAACGTGTCGATGTCCGTGCGGTGGTGGTCGCCGTCGTACTCGATCGCGATTCGCAGCCGGGGCCACGCGATGTCCGCGCGCCCCAGGAACCGCCCGTGCTCGTCGCGAACGTCGACATTGAGTTCCGGATCCGGGAAGTCGGCGTCGATGACGATCAGGCGCACGCGCGTCTCCATGGCCGATTCCGCGCCGACCCGCACCCGGCTGGCAGCGACACGGGCGATACTCACGGCCCGATCCCCTGCCCGGCAGGCGCGGCGGAGGTCGTCGACCGTCGCGAGCCGTGCTCGGCCGACGATGTGGTCCCCGAGCACGACGAGCTCCGTCGGCGAGAGCAGTGATCGGCACGAGTACCAGGTCAGCACCGGGTCGCTGACGCGCAGCCCCCGAACCACGACCACCGAGGCCCGTGTGGGGTCGATCCGGTGCGCGACCACGGTGGAGCGTCGCATGAGCGCCGCGGCACCCATGGTCGTCACGTGGACCGGGGCGTCCAAGGCTTCGAAACCGCGCGGCAGCGGCATGCCCCACACGAAGGCGGCGGTCGTGTGGCTGAGGAAGCGGGCGCCACCCAGCACGAGGCCGAATCCCCGGATCCGCGCGAGGGGGTCGAACGCGGCGGAGCGGGCCAGCCGGACGCCGCGCGTGAGCGGGACGAAGTCCCGGCGGCGGAACCGATTCGGATCGAGTGAGGTCGCCGCGCGCGCCGTCGGAAACACCCCGAAGGGACGATCGAACGGGAGTGGTGCTGGAATTCTGGCCATCTCCCGAGCGTGCGGGAGGCGCGTCCCCGTGCGCGCGCCTCCCCCCGGTCACTGTGGAGGATGTGCTGGCTACCGCGCCTGGGGACGCGCGTTGAGGTCGCAGTCTTCGTCGGAATCGTGCGTCGATACCGACCATGTGTGCGACTTCGCCGGACGTAGGTGGCGTGGGGGCGTGGGGCGCGTGCGGGGGGGGCGTGGCGTGCGGGGGCGGGGCACGGGGACGGGGGCACGCGCGTGCACCCCCCCCGCACGCGACAGGCCCCCCGCGCGCAGTGCGTGCGAGGGGCCTGTCGAGCGTGGGACTCCTAGAAGTCCATGCCACCGGTCGGGTCGCCGGCCGGAGCCGAGCCACCCTTTTCCGGCTTCTCGGCGACGACGGCCTCAGTCGTCAGGAAGAGGCCGGCGATCGACGCCGCGTTCTGCAGCGCGGAGCGCGTGACCTTCGCCGGGTCGATGATGCCCGCGGCGATGAGGTCGACGTACTCGCCGGTCGCGGCGTTAAGGCCCCACCCGGCGTCGAGCTCGCGCACCTTGGCGGCGACGACACCCGGCTCGAGACCGGCGTTCAGCGCGATCTGCTTGAGCGGCGCGTCGATCGCGACCCGGACGATGTTCGCACCGGTCGCCTCGTCACCCTCGAGCACGAGGGCGTCGAGCGCGGTCTTGCCCGCCTGGATGAGCGCGACGCCACCACCGGCGACGATGCCCTCCTCGACGGCGGCCTTCGCGTTGCGCACCGCGTCCTCGATGCGGTGCTTGCGCTCCTTGAGCTCCACCTCGGTCGCGGCACCGGCCTTGATGACGGCGACGCCACCGGCGAGCTTGGCAAGGCGCTCCTGGAGCTTCTCGCGGTCGTAGTCCGAGTCCGTTGCCTCGATCTCGCTGCGGATCTGGCGCACGCGGCCGGCGATCTGCTCGGCGTCGCCGGCACCCTCGACGATCGTGGTCTCGTCCTTGGTGATGACGACCTTGCGGGCGCGGCCGAGCAGGTCGAGGGTGGCGTTCTCGAGCTTGAGACCGACCTCCTCGGCGATGACCTGACCACCGGTGAGGATCGCGATGTCCTGCAGCATGGCCTTGCGGCGGTCGCCGAAGCCCGGGGCCTTGACCGCGACGGACTTGAAGATGCCGCGGATCTTGTTCACGACGAGCGTGGCCAGAGCCTCGCCGTCGACGTCCTCAGCGATGATGAGGAGCTGCTTGCCCGACTGGATCACCTTGTCGACGACCGGCAGCAGGTCCTTGATGTTCGAGATCTTCGAGTTGACGATGAGGATGTACGCGTCCTCGAAGACCGCCTCCTGGCGCTCCGGGTCCGTCACGAAGTACTGCGACAGGTAGCCCTTGTCGAAGCGCATGCCCTCGGTCAGCTCGAGCTCGGTGCCGAAGGTGTTCGACTCCTCGACGGTGACGACGCCCTCCTTGCCGACCTTGTCGATCGCCTCGGCGATGAGCTCGCCGATCGTCGGGTCCGCAGCCGAGATCGACGCCGTGGCGGCGATCTGGTCCTTGGTCTCGATCTCCTTGGCGTTCTCGAGGAGGGCGGCAGAGACGGCGGCGACGGCCTTCTCGATGCCCTTCTTCAGGCTGATGGGGTCGGCACCGGCGGCCACGTTGCGGAGGCCCTCGCGAACGAGCGCCTGTGCAAGGACCGTCGCGGTGGTCGTGCCGTCTCCGGCGACGTCGTCGGTCTTCTTGGCGACCTCCTTGACGAGCTCCGCGCCGATCTTCTCGTACGGGTCGTCGAGCTCGATCTCCTTGGCGATAGAGACGCCATCGTTCGTGATCGTGGGGGCGCCCCACTTCTTCTCGAGGACGACGTTGCGGCCGCGCGGGCCGAGCGTCACCTTGACCGCGTCGGCCAGGATGTTGAGGCCGCGCTCGAGACCGCGTCGGGCCTCTTCGTCGAAAGCAATGATCTTAGCCATGTGTGTTTTTCGTCCCTCCCGGACGTCGTCATCGTGGCGATGGTTGTTGGCACTCGATGGAACTGAGTGCCAACTGATTCTGGCACTCGCACCCTGCGAGTGCAACACAGCGACCTCGGACGGCCTGTTGGGCCTGAGACGACACGAGCGCGCCGCCCCGACCGGGACGACGCGCTCGACGTGCTCGACGTGCTCGACGCTCAGGCTGGGCGGACACCCTCGGCCTGGGGGCCCTTCGAGCCGGTGCCGACCTCGAATGTGACGGCCTGGCCCTCCTCGAGGACCTTGTACCCGTTCATGTCGATGGCGGAGTAGTGCACGAAGACGTCCTGTCCGCCGCCGTCGACGGTGATGAATCCGTAGCCCTTTTCAGCGTTGAACCACTTCACGGTTCCGTTGGCCATGTTCCTGTTCTCCCTGCGATGTTCCTGACGCCTCGGGCGGGGTTCGCGCTCCCGTCGGGTCCGAGTGCATAGCTGCCTCACCCGGGTCCCTCCTGCCGTGCACGCGGCTCGCGCGGGTCGGCATTCCGGTCGCTGGGGGTGACCAAGGGCGATGCTAGCCGCGGGGACGAATCCGACACGAGCACTCCGGGCACGTTCCAGCCGGTGTTCCCGACAATTCAACATCCCGGAAACACGCCCGCAACATTCCCCGTCGATCACCGCGACGACACGCCGCCCGACGCGTCGGATGCGCTCGCACCCGAGGCGCTCGACGCGCCCGCGCCCGACGCGGCGGCGCCGCTGGCCCGTCGGATGCGCTACCCGGCGTAGTCCGTGCCGAGCACGACCGTGACGTCCGAGTTCGGGAAGGCAGACGACTTGGCGACCGACCCGACGCCGAGCGTCTTCACGATCCCGCGTGCCACAGCGGCCTGATCGTCGCTCTGGTAATAGACGATCGTCGCGGTGGCGTCCGCGGACCCCGCGTTGCCGTCACTGCTGACCTGCCAGCCGGCCGCCGCCAGCGTCGAGGTTCCGGTGGCGGCGAGTCCGGTCGCGGACGTGCCGTTGAGCACGGTTAGTGTCAGGTCCGAGGGCTGGTCCTCCGGGGCGGCAGCCTGGCTGCCCGTCGAACCCGAACCGGAGTCGGCCGATGCCGAATCCGACGCGGATGACGAGGCTGACGAGGAGGCTCCGCTGCTGTCGAACTGGAAGCTGTTGTTCGCGATCTGCAGCACGAGCACGCCGACGCCGACGAGCACGCCGGTGGCGAGCGCCGCCCAGGCGAACGCGATCCAGCCGCGCCCTCGTCGGGGAAGACCGCGGTGCGCGCCAACCCTCGGCCCGTCGGCGATGTCGTCGAACCGGTCTCGGGGGAATCTACTCATGCTGTTCGGCAAGTCCTTCACGGTCGGAGCGCGGCGACGCGAACGTGCGGGCGGCGCGGGCGCTCGTTCGTGCTCGGCGCAGTCGGAGCAGGCGCGTGACGAGCTGCGGGTCGAACGCAAGCGCCGCCGGCGAGTCGATGACGCGGTTGAGCACCTGATAGTAGCGCGCAGGCGACATGTCGAACTCGTCCCGGATCTCCGCCTCCTTGCGTCGATCGTGCCGGGCACGGTCATGCTCGAACACGAGCACGTGCCGGGCAAGCTCCGAGAGCTCGGCGTCGATTCGAGGTCCGGTCACGGCGGTCCGTTCTGCAGCGGAACGCGCCGTCGGGTGGCCCCGCCGGCGCTCACGGTCCTGGACATAGTAGGGGTGGTTTCAGGCACGATCCCGATACGGCTCCGGGGGGTCGGAAAGCCGGCGACCGGCGAGCACGGCCGACTCGTCGGTCAGAGCCAGTGCACGCGGGTGCCGTGCGCGTCGCTCAGGGCGACCGCGACCCCGTCCAACGACACCGTGGCGAACCCCTCCGGAGCGTCGATGTCCACGCCCCGCGCGACGAGCGCCACCGGGTCCGGCAGCGTGCGGTGGACGTCCCGGAGGGTCCCGGTGCGCTCCATCGCGATCCACCGCACCCCTGCCTGGCGCACCCGGTCCACGAACGCCTGACGATCGGCGCCGGGCACGTAGACCAGGGTTCCCATCGTCATCACGACAGGCGTGCATCGGGCCGGCAGCCGATCCAGCGCCCGGTCGAGGTCCTCCGGGATCGTTCCCATGACCAGCTCGGGAGGGTCGGCGAGCGTCGCCAGCGCGGCCGCACGCATCAGGGCCACCCGTTCCGTCGCCTCCGGGGGCACCGCTTCCACGAGACGATCGAAGGCCCCGGCGGTGCGCAGGTCGAGCGGCGACGGATCGAGGCCGACGCGCGCGACGACATCGATCCTCCCGACCGGACGCGGGATCGCGCCGGTGCTGTCGGCGACGAGCGCGACCGACGGCCCGGGTCGTGCTGTGGCGATCCGGATGAGACGCCCAGGCTCGCCGCCGCGCGCCCCCGCCCGGAGGTCGAGGGTGATCCGGTCGGGGATCGAGCAGAGGCCCGCGCTCACCCCGACATCGACGAGGCCGATCGGGCCGGGGATCGACCCCAGCAGCGGGAGGACCGAGGCGAGTCTCCGGGGATCGTTCGTCTGCATGGTGGACCGGGCGACCTCCGCGGTGAACCGTGCGGGGTCGGCACGGATCGTCGCGGCGAGCGCGTCGGAGGCATCGGTGTCTGCCCCGAGCCGCCGGGCGACCGCGAACACGAGTTCCGGTTGCCGCTTCGTCGGCGGCAGGGTCAGCAGGTGGCCGAGCAGATCCTCGTCCCCTGCCGCCGATCGGGCCCACGCGGCGTAGGAGGGGGAAACCGCGGCGATGCGGTCGGCGTATCCGCCGTAGCGGTCCCGGGTGGCGGCGAGCTCGGCGTCGGTCATCCCGCCGCGGCGCCCGTTCGGTACATCCCGACGTGCACGATGCCCGCCTCCACGTACGGCGTCCCGAAGCGCAGGAACCCCGATGCGGCGTACAGGTCAGCCACGTACTCCTGCGCATGCAGCAGGAACGGCGCCGAGCCGTGCTCCGCGAGCACCGCACCGACAAGCCGGTGCGCGAGACCACGCCTCCGGGCGGTCGGGTCCGTGGCGACCCGACCGATCACCCATGTCGCAGGCGGGACGCCGTCGGGCTGCACCTCGTCGGAGGCGGGGCGGACGAGCCGCAGGTACGTCACTGCGGCGCCGTCCTCGCCCGTGATCCACCAGTGCTCGGTGTCGGCATCCCGGTCGCGGCCGTCGAAGTCCTCTGCGGTGACACGCTGCTCGAGCGCGAACACGCGGTTCCGCAGTCGGACGATCTCGTACAGGTCGTCGCGGTGCAGGGCGGCCCAGTCGGCACGTCGCACGGAATGTTCACCCACGGCAGCGAGTTTAATGAGGCGACCGTGTGCCCTGCATGGTCAGACCAGGAGGTACCCATGGCATACAACGTGGAGAAGTCCGACGCCGAGTGGCGCGCGGAGCTCGACCCGAACCAGTACGCCGTGCTGCGGCAGGCGGCCACGGAGCGTCCGTGGACCGGCGAGCTGCTCGACGAGGAGCGCGCCGGCGTGTACACGTGCGCGGCATGCGGGGCTGAGCTGTTCCAGAGCGGCACGAAGTTCGACTCGAACTGCGGCTGGCCGTCGTTCTACGAGTCGGTCCGGCCAGAGGCGGTCGACCTCATCGAGGACAAGACCCTCGGCATGGTGCGCACCGAGGTCCGCTGCGCGAACTGCGGCTCGCACCTGGGGCACGTGTTCCCCGACGGGTTCGGCACGCCCACCGGCGATCGCTACTGCATGAACTCGATCTCGCTGCAGTTCGCGCCCGGCGAGAGCTGACCCGTGCCCCGCCGGGGCTGAACGCCCCGCCGGAGCCGGTCCCGCTACCATGGGTTCGATGCCGGCGTGGCGCAATTGGTAGCGCACCGTACTTGTAATACGGGGGTTGCGGGTTCAAGTCCCGCCGCCGGCCCCATGACAAGCCGGACACCGGCCCTGACGACGACGGCCCCGGACCACTCGGTCCGGGGCCGTTCTGCCTCAGCAGGGCGGGCTGCGCGCCGCGCGGCGGATCGAGCAGGATGGCGCCGCACATCATCGTTTCGCACGCCGGACTCTTTCGGTTTTTGCGTATACGCTCACGGCATGGCGACCACCACAGAAGCCCGCGACCGACGCGCCGCCTCGCGAACCTACTTCCCCACGGACGACTCGCACGACGACATCGTCGACTTCGCCCGCCTTCTCCGCGAGTTCGAGTTCGACTCCGCAGAACATGGAGGAGCCGCCCTCCGCGCACCGGACGGGTCCGTACGGCACATCCCGAGCGAGATCTTCGAGGTGCTCGAGCAGGTCGCGGATGCTCTCGCCAGCGGGAGTGGTGTCACCGTCGCGCCCAATGACATGCAGATGACCACTCAGCAGGCCGCCGACTTCCTCGGCGTCTCCCGGCCCACACTCATCAAGTACCTCGAAGACGGGACGATCTCGTACGAGAAGCGAGGCCGGCACCGCCGTGTGCTCCTCCGCGATGTCGTTGATTTTCAAGAGCGGTTCCGTGTCAGCCGACGCACAGCGCTTCGCGAGCTCGCTCGCGAGAGTCAGGCACTCGAGCGCCAGAAGCGGCCCGCTGAGGACTAGCGAATGTCCTTCCCTGCGTTCTTCGACGCCTGCACGATCTCCGGGATCACGTTGGCGGACCTTCTGTTGCGTCTCGCCGCGGAGGGTGCGTTCCGTCCGCTGTGGTCGGAGGAGGTACTCGAAGAGGTGCGGCGGAATGCCGTTGAGGCCGGGGTCGCTGAGGTCGGCATCGAGAAGCGGCTCGCCGCTATGCGGGAGTACTTCCCCGACGCGATGGTGACGGGGTACGAGCGCCTGACCGGCTCGCTGTCGTGCGATCCAAAGGATCGGCACGTTCTCGCCGCTGCGGTGCGATCAAAGGCCGACGTGCTGGTCACGTTCAACGGGAAGGACTTCCCGGACGCGTCCCTGGAACCGTTCGATGTCGAGCTCGTGCATCCCGATGATTTCCTCCTCGATCAGCTCGATCTGTTCCCGGGTCTCGTCGTTCACACTCTTCACGAGCTTGCGGCGGACTACACCAACCCTCCCCTCCAGGTCGAGGATGTCCTCGAGGCGCTCCGACGAGCGGGTGTGCCTCGATTCGCGGCGGACGCGCGGCGCTACCTCTGACTGCGATGAGCTGACGTGCCCGCCGACCGGGACCATGCCTCGACGACGGCCCCGGACCACGTGGTCCGGGGCCGTCGTCATGCACGGCGGTGCGAGCGTCCGGCGATCAGCGGCCGCCGACGAGGTTCCGGTTCCGCTGTGCGACACCGGCGGTGCCGTACGGATAGTCGTCGATCCGCGGGGTGCTCGCGGCGTCGAGGGCCGAAAGCTCGTCCGGGGTCAGGACGACGTCGGTGGACCCGAGGTTGTCCTGGAGCTGCTCGACGGTCCGTGCGCCGAGGATGACGCTCGTCACCGCCGGCTGCGCGAGGAGCCACGCGAGCGCGATCTGCGAGTACGAGACGTCGTGCGCCTCGGCTGCCGTGCCGACCGCGTCGAGCACCGCCCACGTGCGCGGGTCGGCGTTGCGCGCCTCCCACGCCTCCATGCCGCGCTGCGGGTTCTCGCCGAGGCGGGTCGCACCGGTGGGGGCCTCGTCCTTGCGGTACTTGCCGGACAGCCAGCCGCCGGCGAGCGGCGACCACGGCAGCAGGCCGATGTTCGCGTCGAGGCAGGCGGGCACGATCTCGTGCTCGATGTCGCGGACGAGCAGGTTGTACTGCGGCTGCAGGGTCACCGGGGGCGCCCAGTGGTTCGCGCGCGCCTCGTACACGGCCTTCGTGATCTGGTAGCCGAGGTAGTTCGAGAACCCGTACGCGCCGATCTTGCCGGCCGACACCGCGTCGTCGAGGAACCGGAGGGTCTCATCGATCGGCGTGAGGGCGTCCCAGGCGTGCATCTGGTACAGGTCGATGTACTCGACGCCGAGCCGGTCGAGCGAGGCGTCGAGGGCGCGCGTGAGGTGGCGGCGGGAGAGTCCCACGTCGTTCGGGCCGTCGCCCTGCGGGAAGCGGCCCTTCGTCGCGATGACGACCTGCGCAGCCTCCGTCGGGTGGTCGCGGAGCCAGCGGCCGATGATCCGCTCGGACTCGTTGCCGGAGTACACGTCCGCGGTGTCGATGAACGTGCCGCCGCCGGCGACGAACGCGTCGATGATGGCGTGCGAGGTGGCCTCGTCGGCTTCGCTGCCGAAGGTCATGGTGCCGAGTGTCAGCGACGACACGACGGCTCCGCTGTTTCCCAGAAGTCTGTAGTCCATGCGGTGGACGGTAGCCCCCGGACCGCGCGGCACGCACAGACGGTGGAGCGGTCAGCGGGTGCGGTCGAGGAACGCGATCGCGGCCTCCCGGAACGCCCGAGAGGTCGGCGCGTTGAAGTGGTTCCGACCGGGGATCTCCACGAACGCCGCGTCCGGCGCCGACGCGGCGAGCCGCTCCGATGACGCTCGGATACCGTCCTCGCTGCCCGCCGCCAGGAGCAGCGGCTGCGCCGGCGCGTTCCTCGGGGTCGGCTCGACGCTGTCCCGCATGCCTTCCACCATGGCGACGAGCGCGACGAGGTCGTTGCCGGGCACGCCCGACGCCATCGTGACGTAGCCGTTCGTGACCCGATCCTCGATGGGAGTGCCGTGCTCGATGTACGCGCGGGCCTGGTCGACGCGCACGCGACGCATCGGATCGGCGTCCGGGATACCGCCGAGCACGGCGCGGCTGATGCGATCCGGGATGAGGTCGGCGGTGTGCCACCCGACCCGCGCGCCGAGCGAGTAGCCGACATAGGCGACGTCGTCGAGGAGGTAGGTGTCGATGACGGCCGTCACATCGGCGACGAGCAGCTCCATCGAGTAGTCACCCGGGCGATGCGGGGTCGAGCTCGCGCCGTGACCGCGCTGGTCGACGGCGATCACCCGGTAGCCCGCCCGGGTGAGGTCCCGCGTCCACCCCGAGGCGTGCCAGTTGAGCAGCGCCGCGGAGGCGAACCCGTGGACGGCGACGACCGCGGGGGCGTCCGGGTCCCCGAAGTCGTACGTCGCGATGCGCTGCCCGTCGGGGGTCATCACGAAGGTGGGCGGCGGTGCGGCGGGGACGAGTGACATGGCCTGTCGAGCGTATCGGGAGCACAGTGGTCGCATGGACGGCTACGGAGCGGATCAGATCAGGGCGGCGGAGCGGCCGCACCTCGACGCGGGCGAACCCCTGATGGCACGGGCCGCGGTGGGGCTGGCCCGGATCGTCGGCGACCTGCTCGACGAGGTCGCGGTGACTGCCGACGACGGCCCCGGGGCGGTGCTGCTCCTCGTCGGCAGCGGCGACAACGGCGGCGACGCGCTGTTCGCCGGGGCGACGCTCGCCGAGGAGGGCCGCCACGTCGAGGTGCTCCGGACGGGATCGCGGGTGCACGATGCCGGGCTGGCGGCGGCGACGGCGGCCGGGGCGGTCCTCCTGGACGACATCGGTGACGCCGACGCGAGCCGCACCGCCACGGTGACCACAGACGCAGCGCTCCGGGCCGACCTGGTCCTCGACGCGGTGCTCGGGATCGGCCGGACCGGATCCTTGGCGCTCCGCTCGCCCGCCCGGGAGGCGGTGGGCGCGATCCGCGAGCTGGCCCGCGACCAGCGGGCCCCGTTCGTCGTCGCGGTCGACGTGCCGAGCGGGATCGACCCGGACACGGGTGCCGTCGCCGACGATCACGTGCTGCAGGCGGACGTCACCGTGACCTTCGGCGGAGTGAAGGCCGGACTGCTGCGGGGCCCGGGCCGGGCGCTCGCCGGGCGGATCGAGCTCGTCGACGTCGGCATCGGGGAGGACCTGGCTGCCGTGGAGCCGCTGGTCACCGAGCCGTGACCCGCGGGGTGCGGCCGGGGACGTGCCTCCAGGTCCGCATCGGGGTCGCGCGCGAGGCCCGCGCCCGCGCCGGGACGCGCCTCCCGGTCCGCACAGTGACGCGTGCGACACGGTCCGCTCAGCGGCCGGCCGACGGCAGTCGCGGCGCCGCGGCCAGGAGCTCCCGCGTGTAGTCGGTGGCCGGCGAGCCGAGCACGGCGGCGGTGGGGCCGGCCTCGACGATGTGCCCGCTGCGCAGCACGACGGTCTGTGCGCAGAGCCGGGCGACGACGGCGAGATCGTGGGAGACGAGCACGGTCGTCATCCCCCGCTCGGCGGTCAGGCGCTCCAGGAGCTCGAGGACGGCGACCCGCGTGGTCAGGTCGAGCGCGCTGACGGGCTCGTCGGCCACCAGCACCCGCGGCTCGGCGACCACGGCTCGCGCGATCGCGATCCGCTGCCGCTGCCCGCCGGAGAACTCGTGCGGGTGGCGGCGCCCGGCGTCCGCGTCGAGGCCGACGTCCTGGAGCGCCTGGGCGACGCGATCCTGGGCCTCCGATCCGGCGGCGATGCCGAGCGAACGCAGCGGCTCCCCGACGACGCGGTCGACGCGCTGGCGGGGGTCGAGCGAGGAGTACGGGTCCTGGAACACCGGCTGGACGACGGATCGGAAGCGGCGCATACCCGAGCGATCCCGGAGGTCAAGGGGCGCCCCGTCGACGAGCACCCGGCCCGCCGTGGGTGCGGCGAGGCCGAGCAGGAGGCGGATGAGCGTCGTCTTGCCGGCGCCGGACTCCCCGACGAGGCCGACATGGCGGTGCTCGGCGACATCGAGGGACACATGCTCGACGGCGGGGGTGCGGCGTCGGCCCGGGTAGCGGAAGGTGATGTCCTCGAGGGCGAGGATCGGCGGCGTGCCCGCACCGTCCGGTGCGCTCGGCGTGCTCATCCGTCGACCTCCATCGTCGGGCCCGTGCCTTCCGTCGTGGAGCCGGTGCCGCGGATCGCGTCGAGCGCGTCCTGCAGGGCACGGGCGCTGCCGACGAGCCGCTGCGTGTACGGCTGCTGGGGGTCCGTCACGACGTCCTGCACCGCCCCCGTCTCCACGGTGCGGCCGTGTTCGAGCACGAGGACGCGGTCCGCGGCGCGGGCGACGACGGGGAGGTCGTGGCTGATGAACAGGACCGCCATGCCCCGCTCCCGGGTCGCCCGGTCGAGGAGGTCGAGCACCTGCGCCTGCACGGTCACGTCGAGTGCGGTCGTCGGCTCGTCGGCGATGAGGAGGCGCGGACGGCACGCCAAGGCCATCGCGATCGCGACGCGCTGACGTTGGCCGCCGGAGAGCTCCCAGGGGAACGCCCTGGCGATGCGGGGCGGATCCGGCAGGGCGACGTCCTCGATCGCGGCGAGGACCGCGGCGCGGAGCGCGCTCCCCCGGAGGCCCTGGTGCCGTCGGAGTGGCTCGGCGATCTGGGCGCCGGCGCGCATGAGCGGGTCGAGCGCGGTCATCGGCTCCTGGAACACCGGGGCGGCGACCGCGCCGCGGACCCGTCGGGCAGCGTGCTCGTCGGCACGTCCGGTGCGTGGATCGACGAGCTCGACGTCGCCGACGCGCACCGAGCCGGCCGCCGTGAGCCCCGGCGTCAGGAGCCCGAGCACAGCGAGCGCGGTCAGGGATTTGCCGCTGCCGGACTCGCCGACGAGGCCGAACCGTTCGCCGTCGTCGATCGTGAGCGTGAGCCCGTCGACGAGGACGGCCCCCGAGGACGCCGTGATCCGCAGGTCGCGGATGTCGACGACGCGGCTCATGCGTCCCTCCCTGCCGGTGCGGAGGTGGGGCGAACGTCGGCGGCGACCGGTGCGGAGGCGGGGCGCACGTCGGGAGCGCCGGGTGCGCCAGCCGCGGGGCGACCGGGGCGCGCGCCGCGACGCCGACCTCCGGGACGCGTCGGGTCGGCGACGTCGCGAAGGCCGTCGGCGATCAGGTTCACCCCGACGACGAGGAGCACGAGCGCGACGCCGGGTGCGATCACACCGGCGGGCGCCGCGAACGCGGTCTCCTGCGCGGCCTGCAGCATGCGGCCCCACGAGGCGTTCGGCGGGGGCGCGCCGAGTCCCAGGTAGGACAGGCTCGCCTCGGCGAGCACGGCAAGGCCGAACTGCAGCGCGAGGTTCACGGCGAGGGTCGGCCAGATGTTCGGCAGGACGTGCTGCACGATGATGCCGGCCCAGCCGGTGCCCGAGGTCCGGGCGGCGGTGACGAAGTCCTGCCGCAGCACCCGCCGGGCGAGGATGCGCACCAGGCGGGCGACGATCGCGCTCATCGCGATGCCGATCGCCAGGATCGCCGTGCCCAGCGACGCGCCGCGCGCCGCGACGAGCAGCATCGCGACGAGCAGCGTCGGGAAGGCGATGACGATGTCGAGGATCGCGGACAGGGTGTCGTCGAGCCACGGCCACGCGAACGCGGCGGCGAGCCCGATCACGACGCCGGCGAGCCCGCCGACGAGCACCGAGCCGATCCCGGTCGCGAGCGCGATGCGCGCGCCGACGAGCAGCTGCGTGGCCAGGTCGCGACCGAGCGTGTCGGTACCGAGCCAGTGCGCGGCGCCGGGCGGGGTGAGTCGCCCGCCGGAGGTGTCGTACTGCGAGTACGGCAGCCATGCAAACGAGATGAGTGCGACGACGACCACGAGCCCGACGAGCACGAGTCCGACGGTCAGCACCGTCGAGCGCCGACGACCGCGGGGGGCCGTGGCTGCGGCGACCGCGGCGACGGCGCTCACCGGTTCCCCGACACGGTGGTGCGAAGGCGCGGGTCGACGATGCGCTGCACGACGTCGGCGACGAAGCCGATGACGAGCACCGCCACGGTGGACACCAGGAGCACGGCCTGGATGCTTGGGTAGTCATGCTGCGCGATGCCGGTGAGGAGCATGCTGCCGAGCCCGGGCAGCGCGAACACGCTCTCGACGACGACCGCGCCGAGGAACGTCGAGGCGAGCTCGATCCCGAGGATCGCGATGACGGGCACGACACCGCCGCGGACACCGTGCCGCAGGATCGCGGACGTCGTCGATGCCCCCAGGGCGCGTGCGGTGCGGATGTGGTCCGCGCCGAGCACGTCGAGCGCCGCGCTCCGGACGTACCGGGCGATCGACGCGCTCATCACCGCCGCGACGGTGATGATCGGGAGCGCCAGGGACCGCAGTGCGTCCGCCGGATACGCCCAGTCGTCGCGCGGGAACCCGCTCGACGGGAGGGCGTGCCAGCGCAGCGCGACGACCTGCACGAGCAGGATGCCGATCCAGAACACCGGCACCGCGATCCCGAGCTGCGTGACCGCGGAGAGCAGCTGCCCGTACCAGCGGTCGGCCCGCGCGGCAGCGACGAACCCGACGACCGCGGCCACCAGGACCGCGAGCACGAAGGCGATGAGCGTCAGCGGCACCGTCACGACGAGGCGCTGCATCAGGTCCGGGAGCACCGGGAGCCGGCTCGTGAACGACGTCCCGAGGTCGAGGCGGAGCATCTGCCCGACCCAGGTGGTGAACTGCTGGCTGAGCGGCAGGTCCGAGCCGACCTGCCGTCGGGCCGCCTGGATCTGCTCCGGGGTCGCGTTCGCGGCGAGGAGCGCGTTCGCCGGGTCGCCGGGCAGCAGCCGGAGGAGCGCGAAGACGACCACGAGGGCGACCGCGAGCGAGAGCACGAGGAAGCCGAGACGGCGCAGGGTGTAGACGAGCATGCCGAGGAGCGCGCCCTACCGCTTGACGATGTCGTACGCGGGGAACTGCGAGTTGAGGCCGTTCACCGGGTAGCCGGACAGGTCGCTGTCGGCGACGACGATCTGCGGGTACAGGTACAGCCAGGCGCTCGCGGCGTCTGCGGCGATCTGCTCGTTCGCCTGCTTCAGGAGGGCGGTCTGCTGCTCGGTCGTCGTCGCGGCCTCGGCGTCGGCGATGTCCTGTGTGACCTGCGGGTTGTCGTAGCCGAAGTAGAACGTCGGGTCGCCGTAGAACACGATGTCGCGGTCGTTGACGTGCTCCTGCAGCGTCGCCGTGAAGTCGTGGTCCTGGTAGACCTTCGTGTACCACTCGTCGGCGCTGATCGAGTTGATCTTCACCGTGACCCCGACCTTGCGCAACGCGCTCTGCAGGTACTGCGCGACCTGCGGGTGCGGGTCGTACGTCGGGGTGTCGAGGGTGAACGTGAAGCCGTCGGCGTGGCCGGACTTCGCCAGGAGCTGCTTGGCGAGCGCAGGATCGTACGGGTTGACGTCGGTCAGGTCCTCGTACCAGGGGTCCGACGGCGGGACCATCGATCCGATGAGCGACCCGTGACTGCCCCAGATGGACTTCAGCAGCTGCTTCCGGTCGATGGCGGAGTAGATCGCCTTCCGGAGGTCCGTGTTGTCGAACGGCGCCTTCGCGTCGTTGAACGCGAGGAGCTCCTTCGTCGTCGACTGCCCGTCGGACACGGTGTAGTCCGAGTCGTCCGAGAACCGCGACAGCGCGTCGGGGCTCTGGAGGCTCGTCACGACGTCGACCTGGCCGCTCGCCAGCGCGTTCGACAGCGTCGCGGCGCTCGTGAAGTAGTCGAACTCGATGCCGCCGTTCTTCGGCGCGCTCCCCCAATACCCGGCGAACGGGCTCAGGGTGAGCGACGAGCCGCGCTTGCGCTGGTCGAGCCGGTACGGCCCGGTCCCGTCCTCCGTCGTCGTGAGCGTCCGATCCGATGTCGGAACGATCCAGACGTAGCTCAGGTTGTAGACGAGCGAGATCGAGCGCTGCGACAGCGTCACCACGACGGTGTCGTCGTCCGGCGTGGTGATTCCCGAGATCACGGCGAGGCTCGACTTCCGCGAGGACTGCGAGTCCGCGGCGGTGACCCGCTCGATGCTCGACTTCACGTCGCCGCTCGTCATCGTCCCGCCGCCGTGGAACCGGACGCCGGAGCGCAGGTGGAACGTGTAGGTGCGGCCGTCCGCAGATGTGTCGTACGAGGTCGCGAGCTGCGGCGTGACCTTCCCGTCGTCGCCGAGCCGGAACAGGCCCTCGTAGACGTTGCCGTTGAACGCCTCGGTGACGCCTTGGCCGCCGCCGTCGACGTTCGACAGGTTCGTCGGCTCGTAGAGCGACCCGACCGCGATCGTCGCGTCCTTCCCGGAGGCGGACGACCCGCCGGAGGACGAGCAACCGGCGAGGGCGAGGACGGCGGCGGCGCCGGCGGCGGCGAACACGAGAGGGCGGGACTTCACGGTGGGGCTCCTGCGATGGTGGGTGAGACGGTCTGGCCCGGGCGGCGTGGACGCCGGTGGCGGGCCTCCTGCGATGTGGTGCTCGCGCGGATCGGGCTCGCGGGTGCGTTCAGGCGCTGTGGGCGACGAACCGCTCGCCGGCGCGCACAGGCACGGCGATGCGGTTCTGGCGAGGCGGCAGCGGGCAGTTGTACTGGTCGCTGAAGCCGCACGGCGGGACGAAGGCGCGGTTGAAGTCGAGCACGACGTCGGCCTCCTCGCCGGTCCCGGTCTGCGCCGGCCGCTCGACGAACAGGAACCGGCCGCTGTCGTACGTGCGATCGTCCTCGTCGTCGCTGCCGTTCGTCGGATCGGCGAACACCAGGAGGAGCGTGCCGTCGTCGTCGAACGCGCTGAGCGTGTACTCGACGCCGCCGATCGTCGCGGCGATGTCGCCCGGGACGACGAGGTCCCGAGTGCCGCCGGCGTCGCGGATGTGCTCGTACGGGATCGTCCGGTCGCCGCTCACAGGCGTGAAGTGCGCCGTGACCACCCATGCCGGGTCGTACGCGAAGACCGGCGTGCCAGCATAGGAGCGGATCGCCGCCGATCGGCTGTCCCAGAGCCGGTACCCGTGCTCCGGCTCGCCGGTGTCGATGTCCTTCCGGGTGAGCTCGGTGTACGTCACCGTCTGCGGCTGTCCGGCGAGCGCCGCGTCGCGATCCGGCACCGCGCCTCCCGGCACCCATTCGGTGCGCACGAGCGCGAGATCGCCCTGCGGTCCGGTGACGCGTGCGGTGCGCGCGCGGCGCCACTCCTGCCAGGAGGCGTGGGGATCGGTGGTCGTGGTCGTCGCGGTGGTGCTCACGGGTCCCATAATCGCGGTCCGGGGCACGCTATTCCCGCTGGGCGACTCCCGGCGAAACGTGGCGGGAGGCGGTCAGCCCTCCGTCGGGCTCGCCGAGGCCGTCGGCGTCGGAGTCGGCGTCGTGTCGCCCTCGGCGAAGCTGCTGCCGGCGGCGGTGACGACGAACGTCCGGAACTCGGCGTTGGAGAACGGCACCGTGTAGTCGTACCGCTTGCCGTTCACGAGGACCGTCGGCGTGGACGTCAGCGCGTCGACGCTCGTGTCCGGAATGCCGTGGTCCTGTACGGCGGCGGTCTGGTCCACGACCCACTGGGCGTAGCGCTGCTCCGCGATGCACCGGCGGATCGACGCGGCGTTCCGAATCCCCTTGGTGCCCGTGACGACGGAGGTCAGCTCGCCGTCGTCGAGACCGGCGGTGTTCTCGTCCGGCTGCTGGGCGAACAGCGCCTGGTTGACGGCGAAGAACTGGTTCGGCGACGAGTTCGCCACGCATGCGGCGGCGTTCGCGGCACGGAGCGAGTACTTCGTGCCCTGCGAACGGTTCGTGAGGATCGCGATCGGGTGGATCTCCACGGTGGCCGCCCCGGACCGCACGAGCCCGCGGATATACGCGTTGTTCTCCTGCTCGAACTGCCCGCAGATGGGGCAGAGGTAGTCGACGTAGAGGGCGATGTGGACGGTGTCAGCAGCCCCTGTCGCATCGTCCGTCGGGTCGGCGCTGTCCGCGTCCGCCGATGGCGTCTGCGTGCCCTGCAGGGCGCTCGACGCCAGCCGGAGCCCGCTGCCGATGGTGATGCCGCCGTCGGACATGTTCTTGGGTCCGGGACCAGCGGGCTGCACCGAGTTCACGAACACGAGCGTGACCACGGCGACGATCGCGATGAGGACCACGAGCACACCGGCCTGGATCCCGACACGGACCCGGCGCTGCCGTCGCTTCTGCTGCTGGCGGGCCTTCTGTGCGCGGGCACGCGCCGCCACACGACGGTGGTTTCGCGCCTCGCGCGCGTCGCCCTCGGGCCGGTTGGTCATTCGGGAGTCCTCCGTGATGACGTCGGCGGCGGTTTCCGCCCACGAGCCGTCGCCCGCACTCCCCGTGCGGCTCCAACGGACCTCGGAAGTGTAATGGGAGGCGCTGGGAAACTTCGAACCCGGACCGGACGGCGTCCCCTGGACTGGCGCGCGGCCTCCCTGGACTGGCGGACGGCGTCCCCTGGACTGGCGCGCGGGTCGGAAACCGTGTTTGATGACGAGCGATGGTCGATGTCGCCCATCCGGGGGCCTCGCGGCCGCCGTTCCTCACTACGGATCGTCCGGCACGTACCTGCCGGTGAAGGAGCAAGAACGCATCATGGCGTCCGTCACCTACGACAATGCAACCCGTCTCTACCCCGGAGGCACCCGCGCAGCGGTCGACTCCCTCGACCTCGAGATCGCCGACGGTGAGTTCCTCGTCCTCGTCGGCCCGTCCGGCTGCGGCAAGTCGACCTCGCTCCGCATGCTCGCAGGGCTCGAGGAGGTCAACTCCGGCCGGATCATGATCGGTGACCGTGACGTCACCGACATGCCGCCGAAGGACCGCGACATCGCGATGGTCTTCCAGAACTATGCGCTGTACCCGCATATGACCGTCGCCGAGAACATGGGCTTCGCGCTCAAGATCGCCGGCGTCGGCAAGGACGAGCGCGCCACGCGCGTGCAGGAGGCTGCGAAGCTCCTCGACCTCGAAGACTACCTCGGCCGCAAGCCGAAGGCGCTCTCCGGTGGTCAGCGCCAGCGTGTCGCCATGGGCCGCGCGATCGTCCGTCAGCCGCAGGTGTTCCTCATGGACGAGCCGCTGTCCAACCTCGACGCCAAGCTCCGCGTCCAGACCCGCACGCAGATCGCGTCGCTGCAGCGCCGCCTCGGCGTCACGACCGTCTACGTGACCCACGACCAGACCGAGGCGCTCACCATGGGCGACCGCATCGCGGTGCTCAAGGACGGCGTCCTGCAGCAGGTCGGATCCCCGCGCGACCTGTACGAGAAGCCGCAGAACGTGTTCGTCGCCGGGTTCATCGGCTCCCCCGCCATGAACCTCCTGCCGGCGACGGTCGTCGACGGCGGCGTCCAGTTCGGCACCTCGGTCGCCGCGGTCGAGCGTGACGTCCTCTCGAACGCCACGTCCCCGAACGTCACGATCGGCGTCCGCCCCGAGGACGTCGTCGTCTCGCCTACCGGCGAGGGCCTTCAGGTCCAGGTCGGCCTCGTCGAGGAGCTCGGCGCGGACGGCTACCTGTACGGCTGGACCGAGGTCGCCGGAAACCGCGTCGACGTCGTCGCCCGTGTCGACGGCCGTAGCCACCCCATGGCCGGCGACACCGTGTACATCACCGCGCACGCGGGCCACGTGCACGTGTTCGACACCGAGACCGGTGAGCGCCTCGGCGACCGGGCCGTCGTCAGCGCCTGAGTCGGATACGGCTCGGGGAGCCTGCCGTCCCGCCACCACGGCGGAGCGGCAGGCTCCCACCCTGTCGGGCGGAGCCCGACCGGTCTCGCCCAGCGGGCCATCCCCTCCGCCCCTCCCACTCGCTCCACCCGTCCCAGCCCGTCCGCCCGTCCCTCCTGGAGGACGCCCCGTGCCCGAATCGCTCTCCATCACCGCGGCCACCGTCGAACCGGCGCTGCTCGACCTGCCGTGGGACCTCCCACTCGACGTGTGGCCCGACGACACCATCGCGGCACTGCCGAAAGGCATCTCCCGACACCTGGTGCGCTTCGTCCACCTCAGCGGCTACGTCGTCGCCGTCAAGGAGACCACGGAGCAGCTCGCCCGCGGCGAGTACGACATGCTGCGGACGCTGCAGCGCATGGACGTGCCGTGCGTCGACCCGGTCGCGGTCATCACGAACCGTGTCGGCCGCGACGGGGAGGAGCTCGCCCCGGTCCTCGTGACCAGGCACCTCCGGTTCTCGCTCCCGTACCGCGCCCTGTACTCGCAGACGCTCCGACCCGACACCGCGACCCGACTCGTCGACGCGCTCGCGGTCCTTCTGGTCCGACTGCACATCATCGGGTTCTTCTGGGGGGACGTGTCGCTGTCGAACACCCTGTTCCGCCGCGACGCCGGCGCCTTCGCCGCGTACCTCGTCGACGCCGAGACCGGCAAGCTCTACCCGGGCGGCCTGTCGAACGGGCAGCGCGAGAACGACCTTGAGATCGCCCGGGTGAACATCGCCGGCGAGCTGCTCGACCTGGAGGCCGGTGGTCGCCTGGACGAGAACGCGGACGCGGTCGCGGTGTCCGACCGGATCGTCGCGCAGTACCGGATGCTCTGGACGGAGCTCACGGGGTCCGAGGAGTTCGACGCCTCGGAACGCTGGCGTATCAGCAGCCGTGTGGAGCGTCTCAACGACCTCGGGTTCGACATCGAGGAGCTCGCCATCCGCACCACGGAGGGCGGCCAGCAGGTCCGCATCCAGCCCAAGGTCGTCGACGCCGGGCACCATCAGCGGCGCCTGCTCCGACTCACGGGCATCGACGCCGGCGAGAACCAGGCGCGGCGCCTGCTCAACGATCTCGATGCGTTCCGGGCCCGCAACGGTCGCGAAGAGCTCGACGAGGAGATGGTCGCGCACGAGTGGGTCTCGCGGGTGTTCGAGCCCGTCGTCCGGTCGATTCCCCGCGATCTCCGTGGCCGGCTGGAGCCGGCGGAGGTGTTTCACCAGCTCCTGGAGCACCGCTGGTACATGGCGCAGCAGGAGGAGCGCTCGATCTCGCTCCCGGAGGCGACCACCGCGTACGTGAACGACGTCCTGCGGCACCGCCGAGACGAGCGCCTGCTCATCGAGACCCCGACGAACGCCATCGCGCTGCCGTCCGACCTGGACGACGACGAAGAGGACTGGCGCGCGACCGTGTGACGTCGGCGGTCTCGTTCAGGCGCGGCGCCGGCGCGAGACCTCCCATAGGGTGACGCTCGCCGCGATGCCCGCGTTGAGCGACTCCGTCGCCGCGGTGATCGGGATCGACACGATCGCGTCGCACGTCTCGGTGACGAGACGGGACAGGCCCTTGCCCTCGCTGCCGACCACGATGACGATCGGCCGGTCCGCGAGCTCGAGCTCGTCGAGCTGCACGTCTCCGTCACCGTCCAGGCCGAGGACGAACAGCCCCTGCCACTTGAGCTGTTTGAGGGTCTGGGTGAGGTTCGACGCCATCGCGACCGGCACGCGTGCCGCGGCGCCGGCAGATGTCTTCCACGCCGACGCCGTCACCCCGACCGACCGGCGCTGCGGGACGAGCACGCCGTGCCCGCCGAACGCGGCGGTGGAACGGATGATGGCGCCGAGGTTGCGGGGATCGGTGATGCCGTCGAGGGCGACGAGCAGCGGGACCTCGTTCTTGCGGATCGCGCGCTCGACGAGGTCGTCGGCGTGGGCGTACTCGTACGGCGGCACCTTGAGCGCGACGCCCTGGTGAACCGCGTCGTGACCGGAGAGCCGGTCGAGCTCCGGACGCATGACCTCCATCACGGGGATGCCCCGGTGCGTCGCGAGCGACAGGAGCTCCTTCACGCGGTCGTCCATCTCGAGGCGCGCCGCGAGGTAAAGCGTCGTCGCGGGGATCTTCGCCCGTAGGGCCTCGAGCACCGAGTTGCGGCCGGTCACGAGCTCGGAGTCGTCGTTCGAGCGCCGCTGCGGCGGCCCGGGCGCGCGGAGGGTCCGGGGCGGCGGCGTGCTCGATGCCCCGTGGCGCGTGCGGGCGGCAGTCAACCGTTCCTGTGCCGCCTTTCGCTTGCCTGCGGGGTGGTAGGGGCGATCCTCGGCCTTCGGCGTGGGCTTCTTGCCCTCGAGCGCCTGGCGCCCCTGTCCGCCGGAGCCGACCTGCTTGTTGCCCTTGACGCCGGAGCGGACGGCGCCCGGGCGGCCCTTCTTCTTTCCGGAGATGTTCTTCATGCGGTGCTCCAATGGGTTCCGCCACGAAGGGCGCTGAGGTGTCCGAGCATCAGGCGACGCTCCAATCGGTTCCGCCGCGAGGGGCGCTGAGGTGTCGGTCTATCATGCGATGCTCCAGCGGGCGCCGGTCGACGTGTCCTCGATCGTGACGCCGACGGCCGCCAGATCCTCCCGCACACGGTCGGCGGCGGCGAAGTCCCGGTTCGCACGCGCTGCGGCGCGCTGCTCGATGAGGCGCTCCACAAGTGCGGCGAGGGGCGCGGCGGCCGCGTCCTCGGCCGCGGCGGTCCAGGCGTCGGACCGCGGGTCGATGCCGAGGATCTGCACCATGGCGGTCACCTGCTGGAATGCCGCTCCGAGCGCCGGGATGTCGTCGGCGTGGAGGGCGGCGTTGCCCGTGCGCACGGTGTCGTGGAGCACGGCGAGCGCCTGCGGGACGGCGAGGTCGTCGTCCATCGCGGCGGCGAAGTCGTCCGGGACGGATCGCGCGGCCGAGATCGCCTCGTCCGCCAGGCGCTCACGGGCACGGGCGAGGAACCCGGTGATGCGCTCGAGCGCCGCCTCCGCCTCCGTGAGGGAACCGGCGTGGTGGTCGACGGCCGACCGGTAATGCGCGGCGCCGAGGAAGTACCGGACGACGATGGGCTTGGCCTGCGCGAGGAAGTCCGCCGCGAAGATCGAGTTGCCGAGGGACTTCGACATCTTCTGCCCCTCGACCGTGACCAGCCCGTTGTGCAGCCAGTACGTGGCGAAGGGGTCTCCCGCGGCGGTCGACTGCGCGAGCTCGTTCTCGTGGTGCGGGAACCGCAGGTCGAGGCCGCCACCGTGGATGTCGAACGCGGTGCCGAGGTACCGGCGGGACATCGCGGAGCACTCGATGTGCCAACCCGGACGGCCGGAGCCCCACGGGGAGTCCCACGCCGCGGTAGCCGGCTCCCCCGCCTTGCTGCCCTTCCACAGGGCGAAGTCCCGGGCGTCGCGTTTGCTGCGAGCCGCGGCGTCGGCGGCGTCGACCATGTCGTCGCGCCGCTGCCGGGTGAGCGCCCCGTAGGACGGCCAGCTCGCGGTGTCGAAGTAGACGTCTCCCGAGCCGTCCGGCGCCGGATAGGCGTGCCCCCGCTCGATGAGGGTGGCGATGATCTCCTGCATCTGCGGGATGCTCGCGGTGGCCCGAGGCTCGTACGTCGGCGGGAGGATGCCGAGGGCGCGGTAGGCCGCAGCGAACTCCAACTCCACGCGGTAGGCGCGCGCCCACCATTCCTCGTCCGTGCCGGCGGCGAGGTCGAGGACCTTGTCGTCGATGTCGGTGACGTTTCGCACGAGCGTGACGTGGTATCCCCGATGGGTCAGCCACCGGCGCCAGATGTCGTAGACGAGCGCCGACCGGAGGTGCCCGATGTGCGGCGAGGACTGCACGGTCGGACCGCAGACGTACATGCTGACCCTGCCCTCGACGAGCGGGGCGAGATCGACGACGTCCTGCGCGCGGGAGTCGTAGAGGCGAACGGTCACGGCGAACAGCCTATTTGCTCCCCCGGACCGGGGCAGCCAGTGACCGGCGCCCCGGTGGACGACGATCGGTCAGTGGGACCTGTGGACGAGTGCCGTGGCGATGGACGCGAGGCCCTCCCCCCGCCCGGTGAACCCGAGCCCGTCGGTCGTCGTGCCGGACACGCTCACCGGCGCTCCGACGATCACGCTGAGGGCGTCCTGCATCTCCTCGCGCCGACCGCCGATACGCGGGCGGTTCCCGATGACCTGCACGGTCACGCTCGACGGCACCCAGCCGTGCTCGGCGAGGAGCTCGACGGCGCCGCGGACGAACACGTCTCCGGTCGCGCCGGCGTACCGCGGATCGGACGTGCCGAAACGGCCGCCGATGTCGCCGAGCCCGGCGGCGGACAGGAGCGCGTCGCACACGGCGTGCGCGACCGGGTCGCCGTCGCTGTGGCCGGCGAGCCCGGCCTCCCCCGGGAAGTCGAGGAGGCCGACGCGGCACGGCGCAGCGGCATCGAACGCGTGGACGTCGACGCCGAGCCCGACCCGGGTCGCCACGACGGGTGACAGGCCGGTGGGGAGGGCCGGCGCGCTCCCCGGACGCGCGGTTGCCCCGTGCGCGTCCCGATCTCGCACCAGGGCTTCCGCGCGGCGGAGGTCCCACGACGTGGTGATCTTGAAGGCATCGGCGTCGCCGGGCACGATGCGGACCACGCCGCCTGCGGCCTGGAAGACTCCGGCGTCGTCCGTCTCGGACTGCACCGACGCCCCGTATGCCGCGCGGAGGCCGGCGACCGGGAACCCCTGCGGCGTCTGCACGCCCACGAGCTCGGACCGGTCGACGGTCTCGACCACCCGTGGTGCGGCATCGACCGCGTCGGCCTCGACGCGTTTGACGGTGTCCGTCACGGGAAGCGCCGGTACGACGCCCGCACCGGTCGACCGCACGGCGGCGAACACCCGATCGAACTGCGCCGCCGGCGTGAGACAGCGGGCCGCGTCGTGCACGAGGACGGTGGTGACGGCGTCCGGTAGGGCTGCCAGGCCGGCGGTGACGGAGGCATGGCGATCCGCCCCTCCCGGCACAACCGTCACGTAGTCGGACGCCGCACCGGCGACCCGCCGCGCGAGCGCCGTGCACTCCTCGAGCCGGTCGGTGGGCGCGACGACGACCACGGCGGTGGGCTCCGTCAGCGTGAACACGGTCTCGAGCGCGCGCTCGAGCATGAGCCGGCCGGCGACCGGAGCGAACGCCTTCGCGATGCCCGCGCCGAGGCGGGTGCCGGAACCCGCAGCGACGACGATGACGGCACGCCGAGGCGTGCCGTCATCCATGCGAGGTGTCACCGATGGTTCAGAGCGCACCGGTGATCAGGAGGCGAGGACCTCGTCGAGGACGGTCGACGCCTTGTCCTCGTCGGTCTTCTCGGCGAGCGCCAGCTCCGAGATAAGGATCTGGCGGGCCTTCGCGAGCATCCGCTTCTCGCCCGCGGAGAGCCCGCGGTCCTGGTCGCGGCGCCAGAGGTCGCGAACGACCTCGGAGACCTTGATGACGTCACCGGAGGCGAGCTTCTCGAGGTTCGCCTTGTACCGGCGTGACCAGTTGGTGGGTTCCTCGGTGAACGGCGCGCGCAGGACCTCGAACACACGGTCCAGGCCCTCCTTGCCGATGACGTCCCGGACGCCGACGAGGTCGACGTTGTCGGCCGGCACCTCGATCGTCAGGTCGCCCTGCGTCACGCGCAGCTTGAGATAGACCTTCTCCTCGCCCTTGATGATGCGTGTCTTCACTTCAGAGATGGTTGCCGCCCCGTGATGGGGGTAGACCACGGTCTCGCCGACCTCGAATTGCATGTATCAGGCTCCGTTCCGAGACATTCAGTTTACCACAGGGCTTTATCGACTAAGGCGGCCCTGACCAGCCACTCGTCCGACTGACCGTCCTCATGTCCAGGGGATCGCTAGGATGGGTCGGACCGCTCGGTTCGCACCGTCTGCACTGGAGGAATTTGTGAGAGCTCGTGTTCTCGTGTCCGTCGCCGTGGCGGCGACCATCGCACTGGGCACCGCCGGGTGCGGGTTCATGACACCTCAGTCGACGACCGAGATCTACGACGCGAGTGACGGCGTGAGCGCCTCCGTGGGCACGGTCGACGTGCGCAACGCGATCCTCCTGACCAAGAACGGCACGGACGTGCGCTTCATCGCGACGCTCGTGAACAGCTCCGACAGCGCCAGGACCGTCACCATCCAGGCCAAGGACAGCAGCGAGCACAGCGTCGACGTGCGCATCCCCGCGAACGCCATCGTCGACCTGGCCAAGGACACGACGGCTGACGAGGTCGTCTTCTCCGACCTGAACGCCAAGCCCGGCTCCCTGGTGAAGGTCTTCTTCACGTATCCGTCAGCTGAGGGCACCTCGGTGCGCGTGCCCGTGCTCACCGGCGAGCTCGACGAGTACCGAACCCTCCTGCCGACGCCGACGCCCTCCGTCGCGCCGACCGGGGGCACCACGGTTACCCCGACACCGCTGCCGAGCAACACGCCCACCCCGGCCGCCGGCTGATCCGAGCGCGGGAGCCAGCCCGGACCGCGGCAGCCCGCTCGGCGCGGTCAGCCCGCAGCGCGATCAATCAGCGGCGCGGTCAGCCCTCGATGCGGTAGCCGAGACCCCGCACCGTGACGAGCACCTCGGGTGCCGACGGCAGCCGTTCGATCTTCGCGCGAATGCGCTTGACGTGGACGTCGAGGGTCTTCGTGTCCCCGAAGTAGTCCGACCCCCACACCCGGTCGATCAGCTGCCCCCGCGTCAGCACACGACCGGCGTTGCGGAGCAGGAGCTCGAGCAGTTCGAACTCCTTCAACGGCATCGGGATGTCGCGTCCGTTCACGCTCACCGTGTGGCGCTCGACATCCATGCGGATGGCGCCGACCTGCAGGATGCCCGCGTCCGCCGGATCGTCGTCGATCTGACGCCGGAGCACCGCGCGGATCCGCGCCAGGAGCTCCCGCGTCGAGTACGGCTTGGTGACGTAGTCGTCCGCGCCGAGCTCCAGCCCGACGACGATGTCCACCTCGGAGTCCTTCGCGGTGAGCATGATGATCGGCACGTTCGACCTCACACGGACCTGCCGGCACACCTCGGTGCCGGACAGACCTGGCAGCATGAGGTCGAGCAGGATCAGGTCCGGCTTGTCCTCGTCGAAACGGGCCAGGGCGGCGACGCCGTCGGCAGCCACGCTCGTGGCGTACCCCTCCCGCTGCAGCAGGAACTCGAGCGGGCCGCTCAGCGATGGCTCGTCGTCGACGATGAGGATGTGGGTCACGATTCCTGCTCTTCCAGATGCTCGTCGAGGACGCTCGTCAACGCGCTGTCGGCCTCGGGGATGCGGATGGTGAAGGTCGAGCCCCTGCCGGGCCGCGACCAGACGCGGACGGTGCCGCCGTGGTTGCCGACGATGTGCTTCACGATGGCGAGCCCGAGCCCCGTGCCACCGGTCGCCCTGGAGCGGGCCGGGTCCACGCGGTAGAAGCGCTCGAACACGCGGTCGAGGTCGGCCTCGGGGATGCCGACGCCCTGATCGGTGACGGTGATCTCGACGAGTCCCTTCGTGCTCCGGACGCCGACCCCCACGCGTGTGTGCTCCGGTGAGTACTTGACCGCGTTCGCGATGAGGTTGCTGACCGCCACCTGCAGCAGCGTCGGGTCGCCCATCACGCGAAGCCGGGATCGTTTGGCGCGGGCGATCTCGATGTCCCGGGCGCCGGCGACCACGGCGTTCGCATCGACCGCGGCCCGCACGATGTCGTCGATCGCGACCTCCTCGCTCGTCTCGATCGTGTCGACCGACTGCAGCCGGGACAGGTCGATGATGTCCTTGGTCAGCGCCCCGAGCCGTTCCGACTCGGCCTGGAGCTGGGTCGCGAACCGCCGGACGTGGTCGGCGTCGTCCGGTGCTGCCAGGAGGGTCTCCGCGAGCAGGCCGACGGCTCCGATCGGCGTCTTCAGCTCGTGCGAGATGTTCGCGACGAAGTCCCGCCGCACCTCGTCGATACGTCGGCTCTCGGTAAGGTCGTCGGCCGTCAGCAGCGTGTAGCGGTTGCCGAGCGGCGCCGCCTTGAAGCTCAGGTATCCGACGGTCTCCGCGCCGCGGTCGCGCGGGAGCTCCAGGTCCTCGCCGCCGACCTCGCCGCTGCCGCGGACCCGGTCCACCAGCTCGCCGAGCTCCGCGTGCGCCAGGCGACGTCGGACGACGAGTCCCACGGCGAGCGCCTGGGGAGACGCGGCCACGACGGTGTTCGACGGGTCGACGACCACCGCGGGATTGTGCATCGTGGCGATGACCGACGCGATGCCGTCGGGCAGGGTCCGCTCGGCGACGTCGGCGGCACGGGCGGTGCGCTCGGCCGCGATGATCAGCACTACGACGCCTGCGCCGAACACCCCGCCGAGGAGCATCGACAGTGGCACGAGCCACGCGTTGTCCATGTCGCCAGTGTAAGGAGGCGGTGGCCGGGTGCTGGCACCGTCCCTCCCGATCGGCGTGACGCGGCCAAGCGTTCAGGCGCACGACACCGACCGTTTACCTGGACGACGGAGACTGAGCGGCGGTATCTGCCGACGATGTGCCGACGGAAGGGCTCATGATGCGCGAAGTGTTCCAGCAGGAGCTCCAGGATGTCCAAGAGGGTCTGGCGGAGATCGCCGGCCTCGTCGCGGTCGCGATCGAACGAGCGACGCGGGCGTTCAACGAATCCGACGTGGAGCTCGCCGAGCAGGTGATCGCGGACGACGCGAAGATCGACACCGCCGCCCAGGACCTCGACGAGCTCGCGATCGACATCCTCGCTCGTCAGGCTCCCGTGGCCCGGGACCTCCGCACGGTGGTCAGCGCGCTCCGGATCAGCGCCTCGCTGGAGCGGATGGGCGACATGGCCGAGCACATCGCGCAGCTGGCTCGATACCGCTTCCCGGAGAAGGTCGTGCCGAAGAGCCTCCGACCCATCTTCAAGGAGATGGGCGTGCTCGACGTCGCCGTCGCCGAGAAGCTCCAGCGGCTCCTCCTCACCGAGGACGTCGCACTCGCGGAGCAGATCCGCGACGATGACGACAAGGTCGACGACCTGCACGCGAGCGTGTTCGACGCGGTGCTCGGCGAGACGTGGAAGGGCAAGCCGGTCGACACCGTCGACTCCACGCTCGCCAGCCGCTACCACGAACGATTCGCCGACCACGCGGTGTCCATCGCGAAGAAGGTCCAGTACCTCGCGACCGGCGACTGGGTGGGTGCCGGCGCCCCGACCGAGTAGCGCGGGGCGCGGGCGTCCCAAGCGAGTAGCGCAGGGCGCGGGGCGCGGGCGAGGTGGGCGCCGGCGCTCCGGCCGAATAGCGCAGGGCGCGGGCGTGAGGCGGGCGCGCGGGCGCGAGGCGGGTGCGCGACCGTGGTGCCGAGGGGTTCGGGACGTGAACGCCGACGTGGGAGGATCGATCCATGGCTGCCGTCGCGATCCTCGTCAACGGGATGCCCGCTTCGGGCAAGAGCACGATCGGTGGGGCCCTCGCCGAGATGCTCGGATGTCCGTTCCTGTCCAAGGACCGCATCAAGGAGCCGCTCGCCGAGATCGCGGGGCCGACCATCGCCTCCCGTGCGATCGGCGGGATCGCGATGGACACCGTCTGGGCGATGGCGGGCGCCGTCGAGGCGGGCGTCGTGGTCGACGCGGTCTGGCTGCCCGAGCGCGACCGGGGCTTCCTGGAGGCCGGGCTCACCGCCGCAGGGTCACCGCGCGTCGTCGAGGTGTGGTGCGACGTCGACCGAGCGGTCGCCGAGGAGCGCCTCCGGGAGCGCTACGCCCCCAGCGCCCCGGGCCGCCACGGCGTGCACGGCGGCCTGGAGGACCTGCTCGCGTTCTGGGAGCAGCACGGCTCGACGGCGGGTCCGGTCGGCCCTTCGGCGAGCACGCCGTGGCCCGTCGTCCGCATCGACACCGGGAAGGGCTTCGACGGCCCGGACCTCATGGTCGAGATCGCCGCGCACTTCGGCGCCTGAGCTGGGCGGCGCGCCCGCGCGCGCCCCTCGCCCGCGCGCGCCCCTCGCCCGCGCGCGCCCCTCGCCCCTCGCCCCTCGAGGTGTCGGAAATCGTCGCGTTCCCCCGAGGGAACCGACGATTTCCGACACCTCGGGGGGGGGCGGAGGCGTGCTACTTCTTCGAGCCCTGGGCCGCGACCGCGGCGGCGCCGGCGGCGGCGGCCTCCGGGTCGAGATACCGCGACGGGCCGGTCGGCCGGAAGTCGTCGTCGAGCTCGTAGACCAGGGGGATGCCCGTCGGGATGTTGAGCCCGGCGATGTCGTCGTCTGAGATCCCGTCGAGGTGCTTCACGAGGGCGCGGAGCGAGTTCCCGTGCGCCGTGACGAGGACCGTCTTGCCCGCGGCGAGGTCCGTGGTGATCTCCGACTCCCAGTAGGGCAGGAGCCGCTCGATCACGAGCTTGAGAGACTCGGTGCGAGGCAGGTCGGCACCGAGGTCGGCGTACCGGCGGTCGTGCGCCTGCGACCACTTTGCGTCGTCCGCGATGGGGGGCGGCGGCACGTCGAACGACCGGCGCCACTCCATGAACTGCTGCTCGCCGTACTCCTCGAGCGTCTGCGCCTTGTCCTTGCCCTGCAGATCGCCGTAGTGACGCTCGTTGAGGCGCCAGTCGCGCTTGACCGGCAGCCACGCGAGGTCCGCCTCGAGCAGCGCGATGTCCGCTGTCTGGATCGCCCGGGTGAGCACCGACGTGTACAGCACGTCGGGGACGATGCCGGAGTCCCGGATCAGCTCTCCGGCCCGCTTCGCCTCCCGCTCCCCCAACTCGCTGAGCCGGACATCGACCCAGCCGGTGAACAGGTTCTTCTGGTTCCAGTCGCTGTTGCCATGGCGCAGCAGCACGAGTGTGGAGGTCATGCCTCCGATCCTACCGAGGCGCACCCTGCCCGTACCCTGGTCGCATGCCGATCGGGAGCGTCACGCGCGGAACGACCGGCACGAACCGCCTGCGCAGGGTGGACCGCTGGATCGCGGCGACCCCCGCGTTCCGGCGCGCGGACGATCCCCTCGTCGCCGACGTCGGATACGGCGCGAGTCCGACCACGACGCTGGAACTGCGGGACCGGCTCGCCCGCGTCCGTCCCGACGTCGAGGTCACCGGCATCGAGATCGAACCCGAGCGTGTGCGCGTGGCACGGCTCGCGGAACGTGACGGGGTGACCTTCCGCCTCGGTGGCTTCGAGACCCCGACACCCGGGAGCCGACGTCCTGCGGTGATCCGGGCGTTCAACGTGCTGCGCCAATACGACGAGTCCGAGGTGGCCGACGCATGGGCGCTCATGGTGCGTCGGCTGCAGCCGGGCGGGGTGCTCGTCGAGGGGACGTGCAACGAGGTGGGCCGCGTCGCCAGCTGGGTGGACGTCACGCGCGAGGGCCCGCAGACCCTCACGGTGTCGCTGCGGCTCGCCGGCCTCGACGTCCCGTCGGTCGTGGCCGAACGGCTGCCCAAGGCGCTCATCCACCGGAACGTTCCCGGCGAGCGGGTGCACGCGTTCCTCGAGGATCTCGATCATGCATGGGCGGTCGCCGCGCCGCTCGGCACCTACGGTCCACGGCAGCGGTGGATCGCGGCCGTCACCGCGATGCGCGACCGTGGGTGGCCGGTGCGGCACGGCTCGACGCGGTGGCGCCTCGGCGAGCTGACGGTCGCGTGGGTGTCGGTCGCACCCCGCTGAGATTCCGGGTGGCGTGAGCCCGTCGAGGTGACGCGGGCAGCGCGTTGAAGGTGACGCAGGCAGCGCGTCGAAGGTGACGCAGGCAGCGCGTCGAAGGCCGCGACGAGCGAGATCGTCATCACCGCCGCGGCCGACTCGGCCGGCGTCTCCCCTGCCGTGTCGATCGACCCGGACGCCCGAAGCGCCGTCGGGGTTCGCGAGACGCAGATTTCGAAAGTCAGGCCAGCCGGGCCCGCGCCTCAGCATGCGACCAGCCCGTCGCCATGAGCAGGTCGATGACGAGCGGTCGGAGCATGAGCACGACGACCGACTCCCCGACGATGTCGCCTGCGTCGACGTCGGGGCCGAACACCAACGCCGGGTCGAGCCGGGCGGCGACCACGTCGAGGACGCGCCGCGCATCGGCGAGGGGCGCAGCGCCTCCAGACCGGTCCCGCTGCTGCGTCGCCCGCTCGATGTGCCCGATGCCGAGCCGCACGTCGTCCAGGAGGGCCGCGATCGGCTCGCGGTCCACCGTCGGCGGTCCCTGGGTCCCGATCCGCCGGATGACGACGCGCAGGTTCCGGATCGCCAGGTCGAGGTGCCGACGGATGTGCTCCTGGCCGGCGAGGTCGGCGCGGCGTCGGCGGAGCCAGGGCGACACCCGTGCGACCGCCGCCGCCGTGTCGAGCGACGCCTGCCATGCGTCGAGGAGCGGCTGCGTGGACCGGACGCGGTCGAGCGCGGCATCCGCGCGGAGCCGACGGTCGTAACCCAGCGCCTCGATCGTGTCGACGAGCGCGGTGTCCACGCGGATGAACACCGCACGGGCGTCGGCACGGGCCAGCCCGATCGGATCCCGGGGAATGAGCGCCGTCGCCAGGAGAGCGACCGCACCGCCCACGAGCCCGTCGACGCTCCGGACGAATGCACCGCCCGCCGGGTCCGGGAGGAACAGCACGAGGACCGAATGGGTCGCCGCGGCCGCCGCGAACGCGTTCGACGGGGACGAGAACCGTCCGACGAGGAGCGCGAGCAGCATGAACGGCACGATCTGCCAGATGCCCTTGCCGATCAGGAGCAGCAGGACCTCGCTCAGGGCGATCCCGACGAGGATCCCGACCGCCGACTCGAGGACCCGGATCGGACGGGCGTCCCGCGCGAAGCCGAGCGTCGAGATCGTCGTCGTCGCGCTGAGGATCGGAGCTGCATGCCCGAGCACGAGATGCGCGAACGCGAACGCGGCGAGCGTCGCCGCGGTGACCTGGAGCGCCGCGGGCACCGAACGCCGCACCCGGAGCGCGGCGTCACGCACGGCGAACCGCAGCGAACGGCCGTCAGCGACGGACCGCACCGAGACGCGGCAGGCGGGGGACGCCGGCCACGGCACCGGCACTCGGCGGAACGATGGTCTCCTGGGCGGCGGTGACCGCGACGTCCCCGTCGGCGAGCGCCGTGAGCACGACCGTCGGGTCGAGCGAGCGGCGCACGATCGCGAGGGCGATGGGGCCGAGTTCGTGGTGGGTCGCGACGGCCGTGATCCGCCCGACCTCGGCGGAGGGGACGCCGGCGCTGACGGAGGGGACACCGAGTCCGCTCGTGTCGCTCGCGCGCGCCTTCGGGTCCGGCGCGGTGACCGCGGCGCCGACCGCCGGAAGCACCCCCTCGGAGCCATCGAGGTGCAGCAGCACGAGCCGACGCGGCGGGTGCCCGAGGTTGTGGACTTTCGCGACGGTCTCTTGGCCCCGGTAGCAGCCCTTCGATAGGTGCACCGCGGACCGGAGCCAGTCCAGCTCGTGCGGGATCGTGCGCTCGTCGACGTCGGCGAGGCGCGGGCGCCAGGCGGCGATCCGCAGCGCCTCGAGGGCGAGCGTGCCGGCGACCGGGACGTCGGACCCGGCGAGCGCGGCGGCCGCGTCGGTGGTGACCACGACCTCCCGATAGCTCCAGTCGTGCCCGGGGTGGTCCGGACGTTCGGCGTAGCTCCAGCCGCCGGCGGTGACGCTCGCCCACGGGTCGATCCACGTGGCCAGGACGGCGTCCGCGGGCACGGCGGCCAGCGGGGCCGGGTCGAACGCGCCGATCGTGCGGACGTCCGCCGAGCGGAGCGTGACGTCGACGCGGAGCATGAACCGCATCGAGGTCAGCCACGCGGCGAGGGGCTCTGCGTCTCCGGGGTCGGTGAGGAGCCAGGTGGTGGTGCCGTCGTCGACCACGCGGGCGGCGTGCTCCACGCGGCCGGAGGCGTCGAGCACGAGCGTCTCGGTCGAGGTGCCGGGTGCGAGCCCGAGCAGCAGCTGCGAGGTGATCGAGTTGAGCCAGGACAGCCGGTCCGGACCGGCCACGGCGACGACCCCGTGCGCGCCGAGATCCACGATGGCGCGACCCCGTTCGAGCAGACGCTGCTCGCTGATCGGATTGCCGTAATGGGCGGCACCGCCACCGGCGTCCGCGACGAACCCGCTCCGAACCGCGAAGGGCGTTGCCGCACCGCGGCCGAGGGTGGCGTCGGCCTCCGTCATCAGTCGGCCTTCGCGAGCTGCCCCGAGGCGTGCGAGGTGAGCTCCTGCCCGAGCGCGGCGATGTCCCACGCCCAGAACAGCTTGCCCTCGACGAGACCGTACATACGAGTCGCCGCGGAGTACTCCTTCGCGTTGCCGGAGCGCATGACAGCGTCGGTCGACAGGTCGACGCGCGGCCCCTTGATACGGCCCACGTACAGCTCGTTGATCCCGGTGGGGTGCACGATCGACGCCTCGATGTCGAAGCCGTCGTCGTTGTTGCGGAGCGCCTCGACGCTGCGCGTCGTGGAGAACGGCGCCGGGCCCTCGCCCGTGAGCATCGCCGGCCCCGGATCGCCCGGCTCCGAGGGACGGTCGAGTCGCCAATAGCCCATCTCGGCGGCGAGCGGGGTGCGCTGCTCGTCGAGCAGCCAGGTGGACGACGAGTAGTTGAGGTAGGGCAGGCCATCGTGGCTGAAGCTCACGCGCTGACCGAACTCATGCTCACGGACGTCGTCCCCCACCGGGTAGTGCACGACGCCCGTGCCCTCCCACACGCCGATGAGCCAGGACAGCGGGACGAGCTCGGACGGGAGGCCCTCAGGCAGGTCGATCATCGATCAGCGCTGACCCTTGAACAGCTTGAGCAGCACGACGACGGACGTGAACGCGATGGCGAGCGACGCGAGGCCCAGGAGCCCGACGTAGAACAGCTCGAGTGGCAGCAGCGAATCCATGCCCCGAGTGTACGCGGGGAGGCCGACCTCGGCTGCCGCATGCGGAGCGATCGGCGGAAAGGCGTCCGGGCGTGCGCAGCATGTGGAGGGATATCAGCGCACGAGCGCGAGCACGACGGTCGCGACGAGCACGATCACGAACGCTCCGGACGAGGCGATGGAGATCCGCTCGACGAGGCCGTCCTTGGTCTGCGTGGCGAGCTGGAGCGCGAAGCTCACGAGCACGCACACCACGAGGAGGACGAGCATCCACGTGAACGGTGCGCGGTCGGCGCGGGCCACGACGAGCACCGCCCCGACGAGGGCGATGACCCAGACCGGGATCACGGACGACAGGGTGAGGCGGTGCTGCTTCGTCGTGTCGGTCATCTCCTCATCATGACAGCCGAGAACGTGAGGACGTTGGCGGCATCAGTAGGATGTGGGGAACGCCGACCCGTCTGGAGGTTCCGTGGCCCAGCTCCTGGTACTGACCTCGGCCACGCCCGGAGACGTCCTCCCCGCCCTCGGCCTGCTGAGCCACCGGGTGCGTCACGTCCCCGCGGAGGCCTCGCAGCTCGTGAACGCCCCGTCATGCGACCTCATGTTCGTGGACGCGCGGACCGACCTGGCGAGCGCCAAGGCGCTCTGCAAGATCCTCTCCACCACCGGGTCGATCACGCCGGTGGTCCTCGTCATCACCGAGGGCGGCCTCACGGCGGTCAACAGCGAATGGAACGTCGATGACGTCGTGCTCGAGACCGCCGGCCCGGCCGAGGTCGACGCCCGCATCCGTCTCGTCGCCGGTCGTGTCACGCAGGCGCATTCGGGGTCCAAGATCCAGGCATCCGGCGTCGTCATCGACGAGGCGAGCTACTCGGCGAAGGTCCGCGGCCGGCCACTCGATCTGACCTTCAAGGAGTTCGAGCTCCTGCGGTTCTTCGCGACCCACCCGTCCCGGGTCTTCACCCGCGAGCAGCTGCTCAGCGAGGTGTGGGGGTACGACTACTTCGGCGGCACCCGCACGGTGGACGTGCACGTCCGTCGTCTCCGCGCCAAGCTCGGCGACCTCGAGTCGCTCATCGGCACCGTCCGCAACGTCGGATACCGCTTCAACGTCTACGACGAGGAGGCGGAGCGGCTCGTTGGTGACCGTGCCTGACGAGCTCGCACTCGTCCGCCGGATCGCTGCGGCGTGCACGGCGGCCGGGGAGGCCCCGCCGTTCTCCGACCAGACGCTCGTCGACGTCCGCGCGGGCCGGGCGATCGTCGTCAACATCCCCGGGTCCGACGGCGTCGCCGTGGTGCGGAACGGCGAGCTGGAGCTCGCGGTCGCCCCGGAGGCGCGGGGGCGCGGACTCGGGACCGCGCTCGTCGAACGCGCGGTCGCCCCTGCCTCCGCCCCGGATGGCGGTGCGGTCATGCCCACGCTGGCGTGGGCGCACGGTGACGCCCCTGCGGCCCGTGCGCTCGCCGATCGGTACGGCTGGTCGGTGACCCGGACCCTCCTGCAGCTCCGCGCGCCGATCCCGACGGACGGCGCGCGGATGTCGACGGACGGCGCGCCGATGTCGGCGCCGGGACTGCGGCTGGACGCGTTCCGAGCCGGCGTGGACGAGACCGCGTGGCTCGACCTCAATGCCGCCGCGTTCGCGCACCACCCGGAGCAGGGCAGCATGACGCTCGAGGACCTCCGTGACCGCGAGTCGGACGCCTGGTTCGATCCTGAGGACCTGCTCCTCCTCCGCCCCGTGGAGGGCACGGACGCGGGGCTCGCCGGGTCGTGCTGGCTCAAGGTGGAGGACCACATCGGCGAGTTCTACGCGGTCGCCGTGCACCCGTCACGGCAGGGGCAGGGTCTCGGCGGTCTGCTCATGCGCGCCGGGATGGCCCGGCTGGCCGGTCGGGGTCTCCGTGCCGCCGCGCTCTACGTCGAAGGCGACAATGCGCCCGCGCTGGCGCTCTACCGGAGGGCCGGGTTCACCGACCACGCGGTCGACGTGCAGTACACCGCCGGCTGATCCGCCCCTCCACACCGGCCGCGTCCGGCTCGAGTTCCACCGGACGCGCTTTCCGGGCGCACGGCGCAGGGCGTCGATGGCAGGATGTGGTCCATGGATGCCGAACCGCAGCTCGACGGAGAATCCGTCGCTCCCGACCTGGACGACTTCGACGAGATCGTCACCGTGGAGCACGAGTCGCTGCCGACGGACCGCTACTTCGACCGCGAGCTGAGCTGGCTGCGCTTCAACCAGCGGGTGCTGGAGCTCGGCGAGGACCGCAGCGTCCCGCTCCTCGAGCGCGCGAACTTCCTCGCGATCTTCGCGACGAACCTCGACGAGTTCTTCATGGTCCGCGTCGCGGGCCTCAAACGCCGCATCGACACCGGACTGGCCGTACCGACGAACGTCGGCCGCGCGCCGCACGACGTCCTCTCGGACATCGCCCGGATGGCCCATGAGCTCCAGGACCGGCACGCCGCCGCGTTCCGGAACTCGCTGAAGCCGGACCTCGACGAGGCCGGCATCCACATCGAGCACTGGTCGGATCTCGAGGAGGCGGACCGCGTCCGCATGCGCGAGATCTTCGTCGACCAGATCTTCCCGGTGCTCATGCCGCTCGCGGTCGACCCCGCCCATCCGTTCCCCTACATCTCGGGCCTGTCGCTGAACCTGTCGATCCGGGTGCGGAACCCGAAGACGGCCAGGCACGAGTTCGCGCGCCTCAAGGTGCCGCAGATGCTCCCCCGATTCGTGCAGCTGCCCGACGACAAGTCCGGCCGGCTGCGGTTCATCCCCCTCGAGGACCTCATCGCGAACCACCTGGGCGACCTGTTCCCGGGCATGGAGATCATCGAGCATCACGTGTTCCGGATCACCCGGAACGAGGATGTCGAGATCGAGGAGGACGAGACCGAGAACCTCATCCAGGCGCTTGAGAAGGAACTGCTCCGTCGCCGCTTCGGGCCGCCCATCCGCCTCGAGATCACCGAGGACATGGACCCGGTGACGCTCGACCTGCTCGTCCGGGAGCTCGGCATCACCGAGCAGGAGGTCTTCCGGCTGCCGTCGCCGCTCGACCTCGGCGGCCTGTTCGAGCTCGCGAAGATCCCCCGTCCGGAGCTGCACTACCCGCGGCACGTCCCGACCACGGCGGTCCAGCTGCAGCCGAGCGAGCCGAACGCGAAGCCGGATCTGTTCCGTGCGATCGCCCGGGAGGACGTCCTCGTCCACCACCCGTACGAGTCCTTCGCCACGAGCGTCCAGGCGTTCCTGGAGCAGGCCGCCGCGGATCCGAACGTCCTCGCGATCAAGCAGACGCTGTACCGCACGTCGGGCGACAGCCCCATCGTGGAGGCCCTCATCGACGCGGCGGAGGCCGGCAAGCAGGTCCTCGCCCTCGTCGAGATCAAGGCGCGGTTCGACGAGCAGAACAACATCACCTGGGCGCGCAAGCTCGAGAAGGCCGGCGTCCACGTCGTCTACGGCCTCGTCGGACTGAAGACCCACTGCAAGCTCGCCCTCGTGATCCGTCAGGAGAAAAACGGGCTCAAGCACTACAGCCACATCGGCACGGGCAACTACAACCCGAAGACGAGCCGGATCTACGAGGACATGGGCCTGTTCACGGCAGACGACACCGTCGGCAAGGACCTCACGCGGCTGTTCAACGAGCTGTCCGGCTACGCGATCGAGAAGAAGTTCCGGCGCCTGCTCGTGGCGCCCCTGCACCTGCGCAAGGGCCTGCTCAAGCGGATCAACGCGGAGGCGGAGCACGCCCGCGCGGGCAGGCCCTCCGGCATCCGGGTCAAGCTCAACTCCATCGTCGACGAGCAGATCATCGACGCGCTCTACCTGGCCAGCCAGGCCGGCGTCCCGATCGACGTGTGGGTCCGCGGGATCTGCGCGCTCCGTCCGGGCATGCCCGGGTACAGCGAGACCATCCGGGTCCGTTCGGTGGTCGGCCGCTACCTCGAGCACTCGCGGCTGTTCTCGTTCCACAACGAGGGCGATCCCGTGGTGTTCATCGGCAGCGCCGACATGATGCACCGCAACCTCGACCGGCGGGTGGAGGCGCTCGTTCGGCTCACCTCCCCTCGGCACATCGAGGAGGTCGAGCGCCTGTTCGACCTGGCGATGGCGGACAGCACGAGTTCCTGGTACCTCGAGCCGGACGGTGAATGGACCCGGCACTCCGTGGACGAGGCCGGCGAGCCGCTCGACGACATGCAGAATGTCCTCATGCGCCAGATCTCCTCACGAAAGCGCTCGGCTCGGTGAGTCCGTCGTCCTCCGGCCCCGTGGTCGCGGCGGGTGCCGTCTGCTGGCGCCCCACGGACAGCGGCCTGCAGGTGCTGCTCATCCACCGCGAGCACCACAAGGACGTCTCGTTCCCTAAGGGCAAGGTCGATCCGGGCGAGTCCGTGCCGGAGGCCGCGGTGCGCGAGATCCGGGAGGAGACCGGCTACCGCGTCCACCTCGGCGCTCCGCTCGGCGCCGCCGAGTACGTCCTGCCGAACGGCCGCGACAAGGTGGTCCATTACTGGGTCGCCGAGGTGCCCGCGAAGGAGATCGAGCGTGCCGGCGCGTTCCGCCCCAACGACGAGGTCGCAGCGCTGGAGTGGGTGTCGATCGACGACGCCCGCGGCATGCTCACCTACGAGCGGGACGTCGCCGTGCTCGAACGCTTCGCGGAACGCGCTGCCCAGGGTCGGCACGACACGTTCGCCCTCATCGCGCTCCGTCATGCCAAGACCGTTCCGCGCGAGGACTGGCACGGCCCGGACGCCACCCGCCCGTTGCTGCCGGTCGGCCGCGCGCAGGCCAAGCAGGTCGCGCCTCCCATCGCCGCGTACGGCCCCCGGAAGATCATCAGCAGCAACGCCGCCCGGTGCCTGGCCACCGTCGAACCGCTGTCGGCGATGACGAGACGCGGCGTCTCGAGCACCGCGGACATCAGTCAGGACGCCCACGAGCGCGGCACGAGCGACGTCAAGGGCGTCGTTCGCAAGCGCCTCGCGAAAGCACGAACGACGGTGCTCTGCTCCCACGGCCCCGTGCTGCCGGACATCGTCGCGCGGATCGCGAGCGAGACCAGCGGCGACGCGTCGCGCTTCGACCTCCGCCGCGCCGCGATGCTCGCGACGGGGGACTTCGCCGTGCTGCACATCGCGGGCAGCGAGCTCGTGGCCGTCGAGACGCACCCGTCCGGCGTGCACTCCTGACCTGCAGGCGCGCAGGCCAGCCGTCGGCCGGCGTGCACTCCTGACCTGCAGACGCGCAGGCCAGCCGTCGGCGCGTCGCCACCCCCGCGTGGCTCCCGCGTGACTCCCGCCCGAGAGGCGGACACGCCCGTGCGGGCAGGCTTGTTCACCTTCCGTTCACCGCCGGGGGCACGCCCGGTCACCTCCCTTCCTTAGTGTCGCTCGCGGGTCGGCACCGGCCCGCGGGTCAGCAGCGGCCCACCCTGCATCAGACATCCCGAAGGGACCCCTGTGAACATCAAGCGAATCGGTTCGGTCGCAACCATTGCGATCGCCGGCGCGATCGTGCTCTCCTCGTGCGCCGCGAACGAGAGTGCCGACACCAGCAGCACCAGCTCCGCCTCAGCGTCCGGCGTCGACTACAGCAGCCTCTCCGGCACCCTGAACGGGGTCGGATCGAGCGCGCAGGGCACTGCCGAGACCACCTGGATCTCCGGCTTCCAGCAGCAGGCCTCGAACGTCACGGTGAACTACAACCCGCAGGGCTCCGGCGCCGGCCGTTCGAGCTTCATCTCGGGCGCAGCAGACTTCGCCGGCTCCGACGCCGCCCTGTCGGACGAGGAACTCGCCGGCAGCTTCCAGGCCTGCAAGACCGGGACCACCGGCATCGACCTCCCCGTGTACATCTCCCCCATCGCGATCGCCTACAAGGTCGACGGCGTCAAGAACCTGACGCTCGACGCCGAGACCATCGCCGGCATCTTCAAGGGCACCATCACGACGTGGGACGACGCCGCGATCCAGAAGCTCAACAAGAACGCGGACCTGCCCTCGTCGGCGATCACCGTCGTGCACCGCTCCGACGACTCGGGCACCACGGAGAACTTCACCGACTACCTCGCCCAGAACGCTCCCGACGTGTGGGACGCCGAGGCGGGCCAGACGTACCCATACCAGATCGGTGACGGCGCGCAGGGCACGTCCGGTGTCGCGAGCGCCATGCAGGGCGCCTCGAACGCCATCACCTACATCGACGACTCGGGCGCGGGCAGCCTCGACAAGGCCAAGCTCGTCGTCGGCGACAACACCAGCACGATCAGCGCCAAGGGCGCCGCGCAGGTCGTCGCCGACTCCGACGTGGCCGCCGGCCGCGGGGACAACGACCTCGCCATCGAGATCGACCGCAAGGACACCGAGAAGGGCGCCTGGCCGCTCGTGCTCGTCTCCTACGCGATCGCCTGCCAGACGTACAGCGACAGCGACAAGGCCGACCTCGTCAAGGCGTACCTGACCTACGCCGCCAGCAGCGAGGGCCAGGAGGCCGCTGCACAGCAGGCCGGTTCGGCCGCGCTGTCGACGGAGCTCGCCGACAAGGTCACGAAGGCCATCGCGACCATCAAGTAAGTCCGCGGCAGTGCAGGCGCCCGACCGATCCGGTCGGGCGCCTCAGCCGCTCCCCCACCCGATGCCTCCCCCGGCACTGCACGACTGGAGTCCCGACGGTCATGACCACTGCCCCAGCACCCGAACCGCGTGACGTGGCGCCGCAACGACTCCGTGCACCCGTCCGGATCGGCGACCGCGTGTTCTCGACCGCCACGGTCCTGGCGGGTGGGCTCATCCTCCTCGTCCTGGCCCTCGTCGCGGCGTTCCTCGTCTGGCAGAGCCTCCCCGCGTTCAGCGCGAAGGCCGGCGAGCTGCCGAATGACGCGAGCGGATTCTGGGACTACGTCGGGCCACTCGTCTTCGGGACCGTCTGGGCGGCGATCCTCGCACTCATCATGGCGACGCCGATCGCCATCGGCATCGCGCTCTTCATCTCGCACTACGCGCCCCGCCGCATGGCGTCGATCCTGGGGTACGTGATCGACCTGCTCGCCGCCGTGCCGAGCGTCGTCTTCGGGCTCTGGGGCGTCCTCGTCCTGGCCCGTTTCGTCACGCCGTTCTACGTGTTCCTCAACGAGCACTTCGGATGGTTCCCGCTGTTCTCCGGGCAGGTCTCCAGCACTGGTCGGACGATCCTCACCGCTGCGATCGTCCTCGCGGTGATGACGATCCCGATCATGACCGCCGTCATGCGTGAGATCTTCCTGCAGGCGCCGCGCCTCAACGAGGAGGCCGCGCTTGCGCTCGGTGCGACCCGGTGGGAGATGATCCGCATGTCCGTCTTCCCGTTCGCCCGCTCCGGCATGGTGTCCGCGGTCATGCTCGGGCTCGGTCGCGCGCTCGGCGAGACGCTCGCCGTCGCGATCGTGCTCTCCGTCTCCACGAACGTCACGGTGAAGGTGCTCACCTCGCTGAACCCGAGCACCATCGCGGCGAACATCGCACTCCAGTTCGCGGAGGCATCCGGCGTCCGGCTCAACGCGCTGGTGGCGTCCGGCCTGATCCTGTTCGCGATCACCCTGGCGATCAACGTGCTCGCACGCCTCGTGATCCGCAACCGAGTCCGTTGACGAAGAAGGCATCGAACGACATGTCCCTCGCGCTCCGCCATACCCCCGCTCGGAACATCTACGCCGCCGGCAAGCTCCCCAAGGCCACGCCGTGGGTCCTGCTCATCGCCAGCTGGGTCGTGTTCGGGCTCGTCTTCGCCCTCCTGAACGCCGGCGGCGCCGTGCGGGACTTCAACGTCGTCGCAGCGCTGTTCCTCGGCACCGTGCTGTTCGACGTCCTCATCGTCGTCGTCTCCATGATCGTCGAGGGCGGCCGGAAGGCGGTAGACCGGCTCATCACGTCGCTGGTCACCACAGCGTTCATCGTCGCGGTGCTCCCGCTGGTGTCGCTGCTCTGGACGGTCATCGCCGACGGCGCCGCCCGATTCGACGCCCAGTTCTTCTCCTACTCCATGCGCAACGTGATCACGGATGGCGGTGGTGCCCTCCACGCGATCATCGGCACGGTCGAGATCACGCTGCTCGCGGCGCTCATCAGCGTGCCGATCGGCCTGCTGACCTCCGTATACCTCGTCGAGTACGGCCGGGGCGCCCTCGCCCGAGGCATCACGTTCTTCGTCGACGTCATGACCGGCATCCCCTCGATCGTCGCGGGACTGTTCGCCTACTCGCTGTTCGCGCTCCTCGTCGGCCCCGGGACCCGCAACGGCCTCGTCGGCGCCGTCGCCCTCTCCGTCCTCATGATCCCGATCGTCGTCCGTTCCACCGAGGAGGTCCTGAAGATCGTCCCGATGGACCTGCGCGAGGCCTCCTACGCGCTCGGCGTGCCGAAGTGGCTCACGATCGTCAAGATCGTCCTGCCGACGAGCCTCGCGGGCATCACCACGGGCGTCATGCTCTCCATCGCCCGCGTCATCGGCGAGACGGCGCCGCTCCTCGTCACCGCCGGGTTCACGACGAGCATGAACTACGACCTGTTCAAGAACCCGATCATGACGCTGCCGGTGTTCGCGTACACCCAGTACTCGCAGCAGGGCGCCGACCCGGTCCCGTTCCTCGACCGGGCGTGGACCGCGGCGCTCGTGCTCATCCTGATCGTGATGCTCCTCAACCTGATCGCACGGCTGGTCGCCCGCGTCTTCGCCCCGAAGGTGCGCCGCTGACCCGACGCCGCCACTCCGCGGGCCTCCCCCATCGACCCGTTTCCCCGCATCGCTCGCCGCCCCCGGTCACGGTAGGCGGCCCTCCCAGAGAAGGAATCGCGTGTCCAAGCGCATCGAGGTCTCGGACCTCAACGTCTACTACAGCAAGTTCAAGGCCGTCGAGAACGTCTCCATGACGATCGAGCCGCGCACGGTGACCGCGTTCATCGGTCCGTCCGGTTGCGGCAAGTCCACGTTCCTCCGCACCCTGAACCGGATGCACGAGGTGATCCCGGGCGCATGGGTGGAGGGGCAGGTTCGCATCGACGGCGACGACCTCTACGCGCCCGGCGTGGACCCGGTGCTGGTCCGTCGCCAGGTCGGAATGGTGTTCCAGCGTGCGAACCCGTTTCCGACGATGTCGATCCGGGACAACGTCCTCGCCGGCGTGAAACTCAACAACCGGCGCATCAGCCGTCCCGACGCCGATGATGTGGTCGAGCGGTCGCTGCAGGGGGCGAACCTCTGGAACGAGGTGAAGGACCGGCTCGACAAGCCCGGCATGGGTCTGTCCGGTGGTCAGCAGCAGCGTCTCTGCATCGCGCGGGCCATCGCCGTGCAGCCGGACGTGCTCCTCATGGACGAGCCCTGCTCCGCCCTCGACCCGATCTCGACGCTCGCAATCGAGGATCTGATCGAGGAGCTGAAGAAGGAGTACACGATCGTCATCGTCACTCATAACATGCAGCAGGCGTCCCGGGTGAGCGACAAGACCGCGTTCTTCACCATCTCCGGTACCGGCCAGCCCGGCAATCTCATCGAGTACGGGGACACGGCGACGATGTTCTCGAACCCGTCCGTGCAGGCCACCGAGGACTACGTCTCCGGCCGCTTCGGGTGATCCTGCCAGAGGGCGCGCCCCAGCGGTCGGGACCGCGGGCGCTCCCTCGGGCTCGTGCGCGCACGAGGTCGCAGTCGGGACCGCGGTCGCGCTACGTCGCGGTCGGAACCGCCGCGACCGGGTCCGTGGTCGGCTGCTCTGAGCCGCCTGCTGGCTCGACCGTGATGCCGATCGTGTCGCCCTTGGACTTCGAGCCGTCGAGCACCGCCGTCGTGGTGCCCCCGTGGACCGAGTCCACGAGTCCGGCCGGAGTGATCTGCGAGCCGATGTACCAGAGCTCGTAGGTCTTGCCGGCCGGAGGCGCCGCAACGCCGGCGAGGATGACGGCGGACGTGCCGAGATCGTCCGACCAGACCACGGTCGCCGTGCCGCCGCCCGTGACCGAGGTCGAGGATCGCTGGAAGTCCGAAGCGGCGTAGATCCGGTCGAGCTTCGACGATGCCTGCACGGTCGTGTTCGGGCTGCTGTCACCCACCAGCTCGTTGACGCCGACGCCGGCGGCGAAGAGGGCGGCGGCCGCGGCGGCCACGCCGACCATCGCCAGGGGACGCCGGAACCACCGACTGCGCGCCGTGGCGGCCGCGGTGCCCCGGTGCGCAGACCGCACGCCGGAGACGGACGCCACATGGTCCTCCACCGAGGAGGACGGGATCGGATCGACGTGCGCGGCCTGCGGGCTGCGCTGCGGCGTCACGGCGATCTTCGCCATGAGCGACGCCTTGATGTGCTGCGGCGGTTCGACGGGCTCCACGGCGTATGCCAGGAGGAGCGCGGTCTCCCGCAGCGAGTCAACCTCGGCACGCAGGTCAACCGACTCGCTCATCGCGGCGTCCACGGCGGCGCGTTCAGCGTCGTCGACGGCGTCGAGCGCGTAGGAACCGGCCATCATTGAGCGCTCTTCGGGTCGAGCGGTCATGACGTCACCCCCATCTCATCACGAAGTCTGATCATCCCGTCGCGGAGGCGGGTCTTCACGGTGCCGATCGGAACGCCGAGGTCCGCGGCGATCTCGCTGTGCGACAGACCGCCGTAGTAGGACATCGTGACGGCCTGCCGCTGGAACTGGGTGAGCCGGGACAGCGCACGGCTCACCCGTTCGTGCTCGATCCGGATCTCCACCGACTCGGTGACCGAGTCGAACTCCGTCTCGTGGTCGCGGATGCCGACCCGCATGTCACGGTCGTGCGAGGTCTGGGCCGCACGGATGCGGTCCACCGCCCGGCGATGCGCCATCGTGAGGATCCAGCTCGGGGCGGACCCACGATCGGCGTCGAAGCGGGCGGCGTTCTGCCAGACCTCGAGGAACACCTCCTGTGTGACCTCCTCGGACTGGGCGCGGTCCTTGAGGAGGCGGGTGACGAGGCCGAGGACCCGTCCGGAGAGCTGGTCGTACAGGTCGCCGAACGCCTGCTGATCGCCGTCGGCCGTCCTGGTGAGGAGGTCGTTCGCGCTCACCACGGAGGGGGCAGTACCCGGTCCGTTCATCTCACGCGTCACGAGAGTCAGCATTCCAGGTTTTCCTCCCTCCGGTGATCACAGGTCCTGACGGCGCACGTTCAGCCCGGCACTCGGGCACGAGCGGTGGTCGGGAGGGCGAAGCGCCGGAGGCCGTGCCACCCGCAGGGATTCGACAACGAGTGGACCGAATCGCACGGAGGATGCTGCACGTCCGGCAGTGATCGGTCGTCTCCCGCCGTCACACTGAGCATTCGGCACCGCGACCGCATCGGTTTGGATCGGTGCTGCAGGCATGCGGTGCTGCGGGCGGCGGCGCTGCGGGCATGCGAAAACCGGGCCGCAGAAACGCCTCTCGGCGCGAGGCCGCTCGAAGCGGCTAAATTTGGAGCCCGGGGTTACTGCGGCCCGGCATCACAGAGTTTACCGCCCCGCACCTCCTCGTTCGCCCATGTTCACTCTCAGTGGACGGAACCCGTTCACTCTCATCAGACGAAGCCCCGTTCACTTCCGGTGGACGGAACCGCCGGGATCAGGCCAGGGTGTCGCGCCGCCACAGCGACGCGGCGGCCGTCAGGTCCGCCGCGAGCTCCGAGAGTCGGAGCGCGCGTCGGGTCAACTCCGTCGCGCGGCTTCCCGCGGTGAGGTCCGCGTCGTCGGCTGCACTCGTGGCACCGGCGGCAGCGAGACGGCAGAAGGCCGCGCCGCGTTCGAGCGCCACGGCGAAGTCGCCCGTGTACAGGCCGCGGAGGATCTGGTCGGCGAGGGTGACGATCTCCCCCGGTCCCGTCGGCTGCTCGGCGCCGGCCACCACCTGGTCGATCGTGCCCACCTGCTGCGTGCCGCGTTCGAAGAGGTAGCTGATCTCGTCCGGGTTCTGTCGGATGAGCAAACGGATGAGGTACACGCGCCACAGCGCCCCGGGCAGCGTGTGCGGCCCGACGGTCGCCCACAGTTCGGCCAGGGCGTCGATCCCGTGGGTGTCGGTGTAGGTGACGAGCCGGTCGACGACCTCCGGGTCCGGGTCCGTGCGGACGCGGTGCAGGAGCGCGTTCGCGGTCTCGTGGGCGACGCGGTTGATCAGGGCAGGGTCGCTGCCACCCTGGATGGCCTCGAACTCGGCGTCGGTGAACTGCACAGGGCGGTGGTGATCGCGGGGCATCCCCGGAAGTGTAGGCCGCACCGGTCGGTGGACGCCGAGCGCGACTCGATGGCAGCGGACGAGGGTGCAGCTGCAGCCACATGCGGCACAACCGGACGGGATCGAAGGACGTCGGGTACCGTCGCGTTCGGGAGCGCTCTCCACCTGTCGGCCGCCGGCTGGATCCTCGAGAGCACCGGCTTCCCACCGATCACAAGGGAGAACACCATGAACGCACTGCTCGTTGTCGTCGCCGTGATCGCCGTCGTCCTGCTGCTGCTCGGCGTCTTCGTCGCGGCCGTCAAGTTCCTGGTGGCGGTGGGGGTCGCGCTCCTCATCCTCGCCGTGGTCGCGTGGCTGCTGCGGATGCTCACCGCGCGTCGCAGCTGACCGGCGCCGTCCGTCGCGACGCCACGGGCCTCCCCGCCGGCTGCTACGGAGCCCCGGTGCTCGCGCCCCGCTCGCGCTACCCTTGTGGGCGAGGGCCTCTAGCTCAGTTGGCAGAGCACCGGACTTTTAATCCGAGGGTCGTGGGTTCGAGCCCCACGGGGCCCACCCTGACGACCAGCTCGGCTCGACGACGCACGTGCATCAGGCGGTCGTCCCCGTCGGAGGACGCCTCGAGCCCGACATCAGCCGCAGGGCAGCTGCTGTCGGGCTCGAGGCCGGTTCGGTCATCGCCAGCGAGAACGCCGGCGAGGTGGACCTGGTCCGCTGTGGCGGACGATTCAGTGGGTCCGGTTCCCGGATCCTTGCGTGTCCTCGGAGAACGGCCGGGCGATGACCTTGGCGCGGATAGGAGTCTGCGTGTGGCGCTCGACGGCTCGGTTGTTCGACCCGCCGTCCGGCTCTCCCCAGATCAGTTCGACGTCGTTGCCGACGACCGCTTCGGCTTCGTCGAGGGTGCCCAGGGTGATCCACGCTCGGACGTTCGAGGAGTACACCGGCAGCATGCCGTAGCCGACGAGCCTCCCCTCCCGTTCGATCCTGTCGAACTGCGACGCGGTGTAGTACGCCGCAGGCATCTCGATGAACTTGTTCCGCGCGGCGCCCTGCTCGTACTGGCTGGCGAACACGCGTGCGACGTCGTCGCGGTCCCACTGGATCCAGCTCTTCTTCCGATGCGGCTCCGAGACGCGACGCTCGAGCGCGTCTCGTCCAACGAAGTCGTGGTCGAACTTGGCGATGTGCGTATAGCCGACGTCCCACGGGGTGAGGTAGTAGTCATCGATGTCATCCGAGACGAAACTGCCGCCGAGCGCCAGGCGTCCTTCGAACGACTTTGCGGGCAGCCATTCACGGAACCCCTGCAGATCCGGGTGGGAGTAGATCGCGGGCAGGGTGTTCGCGATCCAGCCGGACTCGGCGGCGACCGACGCGTACGCGCGCCCACCGATCGGGGTGATGCCGTACTCCGCGCCGGCGTCCAGCAGCGTCGCCCAGACGTCGTCGTACTCCTCATACGGGCCGAAGAGCTCCAGGCCCGGGAAGCCGGACATCCGATGGTTCAGGGCGGTGACCTCATGCGAGCCGACCTTGAACTTGCCCATCGTGAAGAACGGGATCTCGGGCAGCGGGCCGCCATTGACCTTCTCGAAGATCTCCGTCGCGTTCGGCCCCTGCAGCTGGAGCCGGAACAGCTCTCGCGGCTGGCTGCTGTCGACGCGTCGCTCGTCGCGCCGGACCTCGACGTTGTAGCCGCCGGTAGCGGCGTTGTACTCGGCCCAGTTCAGCGCCGGCGGCCGACCGACGATCCGCACACGGTTCTCGTCGAGACAGAACAGGATCGCGTCGCCGATCAGATTTCCGTCGGGCCCGACCGCGACCAGCTGCTTGGCCCTCATCGGTCCGAAGTTCTTGAAGCTGTTCGCCCCGATGTCGGACAGCAGCCGGTACGTGTCCGGACCGGTGACCTCAAGGTCGACCATGTGCTGGGACAGGTCCATCAGCGCGGCGGTGGTCCGCCAGGACTCCTGCTCGTCGCGCCAGTTCGAGAACTCGGACTTGATGGGGAACTGGTATGCGCCGGACCCTCCGGCACGCAGCAGGCCCAGTGGGCCGCCATGTCGCTGGATCTCGTCGTTGAGACTTGGCACGGTGTCTTCCTTCCGTCGGGAGCGCCGTCGTCGATGGCGGCGAGCCGAACATAACAGGGAACTGCAATATGCGCAGCCGACTGCAATGTTTTCTCGGTTGGTCGTCATGTGTGATCATGCAGGCGTGAACAACGAAGCGAGCGCCGGTTGGAGCAAGGAGCTCACCTATGTGCTGTGGCGGGCGCAGAGCGTGGTCCATCGGGAGGTGCAGCGGGCGTTGGACGGCCTCGGCGTGACGGTGACGCAGCTCGGGATCGCTGAACACCTCCGAGAGATCGGGCCGCTGTCCGCCTCCGATCTCGCCCGCGGGTTCGGCATCACACCGCAGAGCACCACGACGGCGCTGGCCAGACTCGAAGCGCTCGGATGGATCAGCCGGCGACCGCACCCGGTGCACGGCCGAGTCGTGCTGAACACCCTCACTCCGCAGGGCGTCGCCGGTGCCGAGGCGGGAGCGGACACCATCCGGGCATTGAACGCGCGCCTCGCCGCTTCTCTCCCGTCTGGCAGCAGTCAGGACCTCGTCGGCGGCCTCGAACGCCTGCGTGCGGTGCTCGAACCGGACGCCCGGGAGCCTGAGGCGCTCTGGCCGATCTCCTGACGCCACTTCCGCCGATTCCGGCGTTCTGGTTGCACGGCTCCTCGTCGGTCAGCGGAGGAGCGGGGCTGCGCAAGCAGTCCGAGGTGCCGGTGGAATGCGATGCTGGCGGGGAATGCTCAGCGGCACCAGGGCACGAGCCGGCAAGAAAAACCTGGGCGTTCCGTCCGATGCGCACCGTTCGGGCTGGAAATGCCGTAGCGTGTCCTTCACCAGTCGATGCGCAGAACCGACGCGTACCGCAACACTCAACATCAAGGAAACACGCAGTCATGGCAACAGGCATCGTCAAGTGGTTCAACGCCGAGAAGGGCTTCGGTTTCATCGCGGCCGACGACGGCAGCGGAGACCTCTTCGCTCACTACTCCGCAATCCAGACGGGCGGCTACCGCTCGCTCGAGGAGAACCAGCGCGTCGAGTTCGACGTCGCAACGAGCCCCAAGGGGCTTCAGGCGGAGAACATCCGCATCGTCTAATCTCTTCAGTTCTCACGAAGCGCGGGTCCCTCGGGGCCCGCGCTTCGTCGTTTCCTGGGAGTGCCCGGTCCCGCAGTCGTCGTGGTGACGCGCGGTTCACGTCATTGGGCGCGATGGGGACTCGCGTCTGCCGTCGAGGTACATGTCCTCCACAGCGCTATCACGGGAGGTCTTGTCCACCGTTCAGCGACCGTTCAGTGGATCACTGGGGTCGCGTCGCTACTGTCGATTTCGGATCGAAGCCCTCGATCCATGAACGAGCAGCACCAGCCGCATGAACGGGGCACACCGTGACCAATCCCATCGATGACGCCGCATCCCGCGCCGATCACGGCACCCGCCGCGTCGTCGACCTCATGACGCGCGCCGCCGGCATGACCGACGACCTCCTTCTCGACGAGCTCCGCCGCAATGCACGCGTGGCGACGCGGCGGATCCGGGCGGACTTCGTCGAGGTGCACACCCCGACGAAGGTGCTCGGCTACGTCCGCGGCCAGCGCCGCGCCTTCGTCGCCCTTCGCGGAGACGACCCGGCATGGGCCGAGGAGATCGGCCGCTATCCGAGCGAATCGCTCGCGGTCGAGGCGCTCCGCATGCGCCGCGCCTGACCCGCCCACTCCATCGGCCGGATCAGGACCCGATGCGCCGGATGCCCCAGGTCCCGGTCCACGACTCGTCCGGCTCGAGCCACCGCAGGCCCTCCCCCGAGTTCAGCGCGTTCGCCGGCGCGGTCATCGGCTCGACGGCGAGCGCCAGGCCGGTGCCCTCACCCCGCGGAAACTCGCGCGACGTGAAGACCTGCACGTAGGGGAACGAGGCGTCCTGCCACAGCTCCACCCCGCTGCCGTCGGGCGCGTGCACCGTTGTGCGCCGCACGCCGTCAGCGTCGGGGGTGATGTCGGTGTACGCGGTGTCGAGGTCGCTCTCCCCCACGTTCCGTCCCGACCGCAGGTCGACCTCGGTCCCCGCGACGGACGCGGTGCCGTTCGGGATCTTGCGGTCGTCGGTCTGGAACCAGGTGGCCGCGTCCAGGGTCACGGTGAGTTCCTCCACGGCGGCGCTGCCCACGCGCAGGTACGGGTGGTTGCCCACCGCGAACGGTGCCCGCCGGGCCGACCGGTTCACGATCTCGTGCGTGACACGGATGCCGTCGTCGGTGAGCTCGTGGTGCACGCGTGTCTCGAGCAGGAACGGCCACCCGTGCTGCGGGAACACCATCGCCTCCTGCACCAGCGTCGACTCCGACTGGTGCGCGACGCGGTACGGGGCGTACCGGAGGAGGCCGTGCGATGCGTTCCCGAACTTCGGCTCGGTGACGTCGAGCTGCTGCTTCGTGGTGTCGAGCTGCCAGGTCGCTCCAGCGACCCGGTTCGGCCACGGCACCAGGACGATCCCGCACGCGCCAGCAGGCAGCTCGTCCGGGCCGAACGACTCGGTGAGCGCGAACCCGTTGACGCTGAGCTGCCGGATGCCGGCCGCGACCTGCGTGACGACCGCCTCCACCACGCCGTCCGGTCCCGCGTGGCGCAGGTGGTACTGGCCGCCGGTGGGTGATCCGCTCATGGTCGATCCTCCTGGTTCGTGGTTCGCACCCGGCGGTCCTCCAGCGGGGCGTCCGCCACGAGCACCTCGACGCCGGCGGCGCGGATGGGAGCGAGGTCGACACCCTCGACACCCGCCGTCACGAGGACGTCCACGGTGCCGAGGCCGGCGACCACGCCGATGTGCGACCGACCGAGCTTGGACCCGTCGGCAATGACGACAGTACGCCGGGCGGCGTCGACGAGCAGACGCTTCACCTCCGCCTCCGGCAGGTTCACGTTCGTCACGCCGTGCTCGACCGAGACCCCCGAGCATCCGATCACCGCGAGGTCGGCGACCACCAACGGCAGCACTGTGCCGACGAACGGCGCGACCAGCGAGTGCTGCAGCGGCCGAAGGGTGCCCCCGGTGACGATCACCGTGAACCGCGGGACGGCCGGCTCGAGCGCGAGCGCGTTCGTCAGGGAGTTCGTGACGACGGTCAGGTCCGTCAGGTCGCGCCGTGCGACGAGCGCCGCCGCGACGGCCGCGGCCGTCGTCCCGACGTCGAGCACGACGCACTGCCCGGACCGCACGAGCGCCGCTGTGGCACGGCCGATCGCGGCTTTGTCCGCGGCCCGCTCCACCGCGGTCTCCTCATACGGGCGCTCCTCCCGCACCACGGGGGCGATCCGGACGGCACCGCCGTGGACACGCCGGACCCGCCCCTCCCCGTCGAGCACGCCGAGGTCGGCGCGCACGGTGACCTCCGATGTGCCGAGCGCTGCGGCGAGCGCGGCGGTCCGGACGAGCCCGGGAGCGCCGTCCACGATCGACGCGATGCGGTCCTGCCGAAGGGGCGCGGGAAGGGCGGCACCCTGGAGAAACGTGGTCGTCTCGTCGGTCACCCACCCAGTTTCGTCGTCTTCCGATCGTCTTCGCAACGCTTCGTCCCAGGAGTACGATGCAGGCGTGGGCAGGGTGGCCATCCTCGGCCCGGAGCCGGATCCTGCGCTCCGCCCGGCCCTCCAGGACGAAGGGACCCTGCGTGAGCGGCATCACCAAGCGCGAGACGAAGCTCGCCGACGGTCGGGACCTCATCTACTTCGACGATGCCGACACGAGCCTGCCCGCCGAACGGGCCATCGACGAGCGGCTCCTCCCCGAGCGGCCGCCGACCGCGCGCATGCGGCAGGACGTCCTCACCGGCGAGTGGATCTCCGTCGCCGCGGCCCGGCAGAACCGCGCCTTCCTTCCGCCCGCCCACCAGGATCCGCTCGCGCCCCAGACCCCGGAGAACCCGTCCGAGATCCCGAGCAGGTATGACGTCGCGGTGTTCGAGAACAAGTCGCCGTCGTTCGGCCCGGACCTGCAGGCCGACGACGCCCCGGAGTCGATCACGGCGCTGTCCGATATCGGCATCGGCCGCGAGTACCGCTCCGTCGGCCGGTGCGAGGTCGTGGCGTTCAGTCCGGAGACCAGCGGGTCCTTCGCATCGATCACCCCCTCGCGCGCCCGTACCGTGGTGGAGGCGTGGGCCGACCGCACCGCGGCGCTCTCGGCGATGCCCGGGATCGAGCAGGTGTTCCCGTTCGAGAACCGCGGGGAGGCGATCGGGGTGACCCTGCACCATCCGCATGGGCAGATCTACGCCTACCCGTACGTCACGCCGCGCACGCAGCGGCTCCTCGCCTCCATCGACCGCTTCGGCCCCGATCTCTTCGCGCAGATCCTGGCGTCGGAGCAGGCGAGCGAGCGTGTGGTCCTGCGGGGCGAGCACTTCACCGCGTTCGTGCCGTTCGCCGCGCACTGGCCGCTCGAGATCCACCTGCTGCCGCACCGTCACGTCCCCGACTTCGCCGGTCTCACCGACGCCGAGAAGGACGAGCTCGCGCAGATGCACCTGCGCCTCACCCGCGGGCTCGACGCGCTCTACGACACGCCGACGCCGTACATCGCCGCGTGGCACCAGGCGCCGGTGTCGATCGCGCGGGACACCGTCCGGCTCATGCTGCAGATCACGTCCCCGCGTCGGGCGGAGACGAAGCTGAAGTTCCTGGCCGGCAGCGAGGCCGCGATGGGCGCCTGGATCGGCGACATCGTGCCCGAGCAGCAGGCCGAGTTCATCCGAGGAGGGATCGAACGAGCATGACCACGTTCCACGAGGTGTTCGGCCACGAGCCGACCGTGCGCTACTCCGCGCCCGGCCGAGTCAACCTGATCGGTGAGCACACCGACTACAACGACGGGTTCGTCCTGCCGTTCGCGATCGACCGCAGGACCACCGCGGACATCGGCGTCCGCGAGGACCGTCTCCTTCGGGTCATGTCGACGTCGAGCGAAGCCGGCGGGATCGAGGAGATCTCCCTCGACGCCCTGGACCCGTCCGCCATGAGCGGCTGGTCGGCGTACGTCCTCGGCATCGCGTGGGCGTTGCAGGACCGCGGCGCCGACCTCTCGACCGCCACCGGACTCGACATCCTCATCGACTCGGACGTGCCGGTCGGCGCCGGCCTGTCGTCCTCGGCGGCGATCGAGTGCGGGGTTGCGCTCGCGTTCAACGACCTGTGGGATCTCGGACTGGGCCGGCCGGAGCTCGCCCGTGTCGGCCAGCGCTCCGAGAACGAGGCCGTCGGCGCTCCGACGGGGATCATGGACCAGTCGGCGTCGCTCCTCGGACAGCAGGACGCCGCGGTGTTCCTCGACTGCCGGTCCCTCGACGCGACCGTCGTCGAGCTCGGGCTGGAGGCCGCGGGGCTCGAGGTCCTGGTGATGGACACGCACGTGGAGCACGCCCATGCCACGGGCGGGTACGCGGACCGGCGGGCCTCCTGCGAACAGGGGGCGGCTGTGCTGGGTGTTCCCGCGCTCCGCGACCTGGCCGTGTCCGATCTGCCGCGTGCGCAGGAGCTGCTGGACGACGAGACGTTCCGACGCGTCCGCCATATCGTCACAGAGAACCAGCGCGTCCTCGACACGGTCCGGGCCCTGCGCGAGCACGGCGCCCGCGCAATCGGGGATCTGCTCGTCGCGTCGCATGCATCGATGCGCGACGACTTCGAGATCTCGGTGCCGGAGCTCGACCTCGCGGTCGCCACGGCGCTGGAGCAGGGAGCGGTGGGCGCCCGGATGACCGGCGGCGGGTTCGGTGGCGCGGCCATCGCGCTCATCGATCGGGAGGCTCGGCAGCGGACCACCGATGCCGTCACCGCCGCCTTCGCCGCCGCCGGGTACGCGGCACCGACGATCTTCACCGTGCACGCGGCACCGGGCGCACGGCGCGATTGACCCGCGCGCAGCGCCCAGCGAAGCGCAGCACCCACCGCAGCCGCCCAGCGCCCAGCGAAGGCAGCACCCAGCACCCAGCGCAGCGCCCAGCACCCACCGCCCAGCGCAAGCGCTGGGCGCCGGGCGCCGGGGCGTCCTACGCCAGGCGCCGCTCCGCGGCCTCGACGACGTTCTTCATGAGCATCGCGCGGGTCATCGGCCCGACGCCTCCCGGCACCGGTGACAGGTATCCCGCCACCGACGCCACCGCGGGGTCCACATCCCCCCGGAGTCTGGCCTTGCCGGTCGACTCGTCCACCACTCGCGTGATGCCGACATCGATCACGGCGGCGCCCGGCGCCACCCAGTCAGGCTTGACGAGCCCCGCGACCCCGGTCGCGGCGACGACGATGTCCGCGCGCCGTGCCTCCGCGGCGACGTCCGACGTCAGGGAATGCGTCAGCGTCGCGGTCGCCTCGAGCCGGGTCAGCAGGAGTCCGAGCGGGCGCCCGACGGTGAGCCCCTGCCCGATGATCGTGACGTGCTTGCCGCGGATCGGGATGTCGTAGGCGCGCAGCATCTCGACGATGCCCCGCGGCGTGCACGGCAGCGGCGCGTCGATGGTGCCCGCGCCTCCCGGCACCGCGAGCACGAGCTCGCCGAGGTTCGTCGGGTGGAGTCCGTCGGCGTCCTTGGCGGGGTCCATGAGCTCGAGCATCGGCGTCGGGTCGATGCCGTCCGGCAGCGGGAGCTGCACGATGAACGCGGTGACCGCCGGGTCGTCGTTCATCTGGAGGATCGCGGCCCGGATGTCCGCCGCCGACACCGTCGCAGGCAGGTCGATGCGGGTCGACGCGATGCCGATCTCCGCCGAGTCACGGTGCTTCCCCGCGACGTAGGAGAGCGACCCGGGATGCTCGCCGACGAGGATCGTGCCGAGCCCGGGACGGATCCCGTGATCGTGCAGCCGCCGGACCCGGCCGGCCAGCTCGACGCGGACCCGGGCGGCGAGGGCGTTCCCGTCGATCCGGACGGCGCTCGTCTCGCCGGCGAAGCGCTCCCGTGGAAGCGCCTCCGGGGTCACCGCCGTCCCGGCCGGCACGTCCTCGGGGACCGAGGGGGCGCCGGCCGAGGTGCCGGAGGGGGTACCGGCCGCAGCGTCGCCGCTCATGCGTACAGCGGGAACGCGTCGGTCAGCGCCGTGACCCGCGCGGACAGCGCCGCGATGTCGGGGTCGGGCATGAGCACGTTCGCGATGATGTCCGCGACCTCGGTGAACTCGGCGTCCCCGAACCCGCGGGTGGCGAGCGCCGGCGTGCCGATCCGGACCCCGGAGGTGACCATGGGCGGGCGCGGGTCGAACGGCACCGCATTGCGGTTCACGGTGATCCCGACCTCGTGCAGGAGGTCCTCGGCCTGCTTGCCGTCGACCTCGGAGGCGCGGAGGTCGACGAGGACGAGGTGCACGTCGGTGCCGCCGGTGAGGACGTCGATGCCGGCGGCCTTTGCGTCCGGCGCGGTCAGGCGGGCGGCGAGGAGCTGTGCGCCGCGGAGGGTGCGCTCCTGCCGGTCCTTGAACTCCGGCTCGGCGGCGAGCTTGAAGGCGGTGGCCTTCGCGGCGATCACGTGCATGAGCGGCCCACCCTGCTGGCCCGGGAACACCGCCGAGTTCAGCTTCTTGAACAGCGACTCGTCGTTCGACAGGATCACACCCGACCGCGGCCCGGCGAGGGTCTTGTGCACGGTCGACGACACGACGTGCGCGTGGGGCAGCGGCGACGGGTGGAGCCCGGCTGCGACGAGACCGGCGAAGTGCGCCATGTCGACCCAGAGCGTGGCGCCGACCTCGTCCGCGATCGCGCGGAACCTCGCGAAGTCGAGCTGCCGCGGGTACGCGCTCCACCCGGCGATGAGGACGGTCGGGCGGTGCTCGACGGCCTTCGCGCGGATGTCGTCGTAGTCGACCTCGAACGTCTCCGGGTCCACGCCGTACGAGACCGCGTTGTAGATGCGGCCGGAGAAGTTCAGCTTCATCCCGTGCGTGAGGTGGCCGCCGTGCGCGAGCTCGAGCCCGAGGATCGTGTCGCCGGGCTTGGCGATGGCGTGCAGGACGGCGGCGTTCGCGGTCGCGCCGGAGTGTGGCTGCACGTTCGCGTACGCAGCGCCGAAGAGGGCCTTCGCCCGGTCGATGGCGAGCTGCTCGGCGACGTCGACGAACTCGCAGCCGCCGTAGTAGCGCTTGCCGGGGTAGCCCTCGGCGTACTTGTTCGTGAGGACGGAGCCCTGCGACTCGAGCACCGCACGCGGCACGAAGTTCTCGGACGCGATCATCTCGAGGGTGGACCGCTGCCGGTTCAGCTCCTGCACGAGGACCTGGGCGATCTCGGGATCGACCTCGGACAGCGGTGCGTTGAAGCTCGAGGGGAGACGATCGGACGCGTTGGGCGCGTCGGACAGATCGGAGATGGACACGGGGACTCCTCGTAATCGCTCACGGAATGGTCAGGTCGTGGCCCAGGCGGACGGCCACGCACCGTGTCGGTGTCGCTTCCCGATGGTGACCCATCCAACGCCAGTCGCGACGTGCCCGATGCTACCAAGTCGCGCGGGCCCAGCGCGAGGGCGGGCGGACGGCACCGCCACGTGCGACCCTGGAGGCATGACCATGGTGGACGGCGACGTCGCGACCCGCGAGCGCACGCACGCCCACACGCCGTGGGTAGCGGTGGTGTGGGACGATCCGGTGAACCTGATGTCCTACGTGACCTACGTGTTCCAGACGTACTTCGGGTTCCCGCGGGCGAAGGCGGAGCGGCTCATGCGCCTGGTGAACGACGAGGGTCGGGCCGTCGTGGCACACGGTCACCGTGAGGAGATGGAGCGGCATGTCGAGGCGATGCACGGCTACGGGCTCCAGGCGACGGTCGACCGGAACCAGGCATGACCCTGCGCGGGCGAGGGCGAGGAGGTCCCGGTGATCCCGTTCGTCCGACGCGCTGACGGCGTGCATCTGACGCTGTCCAGCGGGGAGCGTGCGGTGCTGGACAGCCTCACGACGCAGCTCATCCAGATCCTGGGCGACGGCCTGGCGGCGGATCCGGCCGTGACGCGCCTGTTCCCGCAGGCATACCGCGACGACCCGGAGGCGTCCGCGGAGTTCCGGCGGTACACGCTCGACGATCTGCAGGCGCAGAAGGCGGCGAATGCACGGATGGTCCACGACCGGCTCACTGGAGCGGTCTCCGGCCCCTTCGACCGGGAGGCCGAGCAGGCCTGGCTCCGCTGCCTCACCGATCTGCGGCTCATCATCGCGGAACGGCTCGGGATCGCCGACAGCGACCCGGAGGACGTCGACCCGGAGGAGACGGAGTCGGATGGAGCCTCCTCGGCCGGTGTCGGCCTCCGCGACGTCTACGACTGGCTCGGCTTCATCCAGGAGCACCTGATCGACACGCTGCAGGGTCGATAGCAGGAACCGCGCCGGTCGGTCCGATTCGCGCGCACAGCACGCCCGGCTGTCCCCCGTTCGGCGGTGAAACCGCGAAACGCTCCGCCCACACACAGGCACGGCGGGTTCGGTGGGTTCGGCGGCGCGGCGACCCGGCCGCCATCGGACGAGCGTGCAGGAGCAGCGATGATCGACACGAACACCATCCCGAGCATCATCGGGGCCACGGCCCGCGACCGCCACGGCGACACGGTGGGTTCCGTGCAGCAGGTCTACGTCGACGATCAGGACGGGCACGCGCGGTTCGCCGCCATCGCGACCGGCTCGGGGACGGCCGGTTCCTTCGTCCCGCTCGACGACGCCGAGTTCGTCGGCGGAGAGCTCCGCGTCGGCTACAGCCGGACCGCGATCGACGGTGCGCCCCGCGTCAGCGGCACGTCGCTGTCCGTCGAGGAGGAGCGCCGCATCGCCGAGCACTACGCCGCCGCGGGCGACGCGACCGGCTCCGGCAGCCCGGTCGGGGCGACAGGTGCGCCGATCGACGACGACCTTGCCGGGTCCGACGACACGGAGGGCGGCGGGACCGTGTCCGCCGAGCCGCACGCCGCCGAGACCGTCCACACCGACCGCAGCACGGACCGAGCTGGCCGTGCGGCCACGTCCACGCGGAGCAGGAGCGATGCGGATGACGACGCCATGACGCGGTCGGAGGAACGCCTCCAGGTCCGCACCGAATGGGTGCCGACCGGCAGGGTTCGCCTCCGCAAGTACATCGTCTCCGAGGAACGCCAGATCACCGTCACCGTCCACCGCGAAGAGGTCGCGCTCGAACACCTGCCGCTTCCGGATCGTGCGGTCGACAGGGGCACCGTCGACGTGGACGCCAGCGATGCGGCCGCGCTGACGTCGCAGGGCGGACGCGGAAACCGGGACATCGTCCTGGACCTCGCTGAGGAGCGGATCATCGTCACGAAGGAGATCGTCCCGGTGGAGCGTGTGACGTTGCGCGTCGGCACCGTCACCGAGCAGCGCGTCGTGACGGAGGACGTCTCCCACGAGGAGATCGAGTTCGACGGAGACGATCTGCCCCGCCGAGGCTGACCGGACGCGGCCGGTACGCTGGGAAGCGTGACCGACCCGATGCACTGGACGCCGACGCTCGCCCGCCAGGATCGCCCCCGGACGATCATCTTCCGCTGACGACGCGATCGGCCCGCACCACCATGACGAACCCACCGCAGTCCCCCGTCGACTGGGGAGACGCTCCCGGTCCACAGCCCGTCGGCGGTCCGCGCCCCGCCCGGCAGTCATCAGGCGCGCATCGGCCGACCGGCCTCTGGCGCCTCCTGCGGATCGTCGTCCTGGTGTTCGGCCTGGTGTCCCTGGTGTTCTGGGGGTACATCTCCTGGCCGTACCCGCTCCCGGCGCTGTACTTCATGATCGGCGCGCCCGCGTTCGCGGCCGCCGTCTGGTTCTTCTTCCGGTCGCCGCGGTCGCCGCTCGACACCGATCCGGTCGGCAAGGTGATCGTCGAGGTGGCGCTCGTCGTCACCGCGGCGGCCTCGTGGCTGTCGATCGGCGCCCCGTTGGTGGGGCTGGTGTTCCTGGTGGTGGCAGCGGTGTCCGGCATCGTCACGTTCCGGCAGGAGACCGCCGCGTGAGCACGGGGACGACGGCCGGCAGGCCCAGTCTGGAGGGACCGCGCACCCTGCTCCGGAATGCGCGCGCGGTCGACGCCACCGGCGCCGTCGAAAACGCGTGGGTCCTGTTCGTCGGGGACACGATCCGGGCGACGGGCTCGGGGGCCGAAGCGCCGGGGGCGGATGAGGTGCTGGATCTGGCCGGCGCGACGCTCGTGCCCGGCTTCGTCGACCTGCACGGCCACGGCGGCGGCGGGGCGGCCTACGACGGCGACCGCGACGCGATCCGCCAGGCGCTCGCGACGCACCGACGGCACGGCACCACCCGGTCGGTGCTGAGCCTCGTGGCGAGCCCGATCCCGGTGCTCGCAGCGTCGCTGCGCGCGATCCGGACCCTCGCCGCCGCCGATCCGCTGATCCTCGGCGCCCACCTGGAGGGTCCGTTCCTCTCGCCCGAGAACCGCGGCGCCCACCACCCCGACCACCTGATACCGCCCACCCCGTCGAACGTGCGGGCGCTCCTCCATGCCGGCGACGGGGTCCTCCGGCAGATCACGATCGCCCCGGAGCTCAAGGGCGCGGACACGGCGATCCCGGCGCTCGCCGACGCCGGAGTCGTCGTGGCCGTCGGACACACCGTCGCGGACTTCGATACCGCGCGCCGCGCGTTCGACCTCGGGGCGACGATGCTCACCCACGCCTTCAACGCGATGCCCGGCATCCACCACCGACGCCCCGGGCCGATCATGGCGGCGGTGGCGGACGAGCGGGTGACGCTCGAGCTCATCCTCGACGGCGTGCACGTCGCCCCCGTCGTCGCGCAGACCCTGCTCCGGGCCGCCCCCGGCCGCGTCGCGCTCATCACCGACTCGATGGCAGCCGCAGGCTCCCCCGACGGCGACTACCGGCTCGGCGACCTCGCGGTGACCGTCACCGGCGGTGTCGCCCACCTCGCCGGCACCGAGACCATCGCCGGGTCGACGTTGACGCAGGACGTCGCGCTCCGCATCGCGGTCGAGCAGGCCGGGCTGTCGCTGCCGGAGGCCGTGGCCGCGCTGACGAGCATCCCGGCGGCCGCGCTCGGGCTCGCGGACCGATTCGGGCGACTCGCGCCGGGGTACGCCGCGGACGCGGTGGTGCTCGGACCGGACCTGCGCGTGCGTCAGGTGTGGGCGGCTGGGTCGCTCCTGTCCTGAGCGGACGCGCCGCCGGCACGTGCGGGCAGCCGGAGGTTCACACCGGCGGCGTCGCGGCGACCGCGAGACGGGAGGCGGCGCCGAGCGCCACGACGTCGGCACCGAGCAGCGCCCGCTCCACCCGGATCGTCGCGCCGCTGACCGGAGGCTCGGCGTCGAGCGCCGCACGGATCGCCGGTTCGAGCAGCGACCAGCCCCGCGTGACGCCCCCGCCGATCACGACCGTCGTGACGTCGAGTATCCCCGCGGTGAGCAGGATCGCGCGCGCGATCCCCGCCCCGGCGGCGTCGAACACCGCGCGAGCGTCCGCGTCGCCGGACTCGGCGGCCGCGGCGACCTCGTGCGCGGGCAGCACCCGCCCCGTCCGGTCCGCGTAGCGCGCGACGATCCCGCGTGCCGACGCAACCGTCTCCAGATGCCCGGTCTGCCCGCAGGTGCACCGCGCATCCCCGAAGCCCGGCACGTGTCCGATCTCACCGGCGGCGCCGTGCGGCCCGTCGAACAGCACGCCGCCGAGCAGCAGCGCACCGCCGACACCGGTGCCGAGCGTCATCCCGAGCACGTCGGGCTCCCCCACGACGGCGCCCGCGGACACCTCGCCGCGGAGGAACGCGTTGACGTCGTTGTCGAGCGTCGCCGGCACCCCGAGCGCGGCCTCGATCGCAGCGGTCACCGCGAACCCCGCCCATCCGGTGAACGAGTCACCGGTCACGAGGACCTCGCCGCTGGCGCTGTCGACCACCCCGGCGGCGCCGACGCCGACGCCGACGAGGACGCCGTCCCCGACCCGATCGAGCAGGACCTGCAGCGCGGCGAGCGCGGCCGCGACGATCGCCGCCCCGCCCTCGTGCGCCGGGGTCGGCACGTCGGCACGGTCGAGGATCACCAGGTCCGGGGTCGCGACGATCACCGTCGTGGTGGTCCCGCCGACGTCGATCCCGGCGAGCAGCCGACGGACGCCGTCCGCGCGGAGGTCCACGACGGCGCGGTCCGCACGGCTCATGCCTCCGGTCCGTCCGTCGGTGCCGCCGTTCCCGGACCGGCGTCCGATCCGGTGCGCAGCGCCTCCTGCCGGACGATCCGGCGGCGCCGCTGCACGATCGGGTCCGGCACCGGAACCGCCGCGAGAAGCCGCCGGGTGTAGTCGGTCTCCGGGTGCAGGAGCGTCCTGGCCGTCGGCCCCTGCTCCTCCACGCGCCCTCGCCGCATGACGACGACGCGCTCGGCGAAGTGCTGGACGACGGCGAGGTCGTGCGACACGAACAGGCACGCGAACCCGAGATCGTCCTGCAGGTCCGTGATGACGTCGAGGACGGTCTCCTGCACGCTCACGTCGAGCGCGCTCGTCGGCTCGTCGGCCACCAGGAGGCGCGGCTCGAGCACCAGCGCCCGGGCCAGACTCACGCGCTGCCGCTGCCCGCCGGAGAGCTCCCGCGGCGCTCGGGACGCCAGATGCCGGGGCAGACGCACAGCGTCGAGGACCTCGTCGATGCGGCACTCGCGCTCCGCGCGCGGCATGTCGCGGCGGTGGACGCGCAGCGGTTCCGCGATGCACTCGCTGACGGACATGCGCGCGTCGAGGGATGCGACCGGGTCCTGCAGCACGACCCCGATGCCGGACTGCAGCCTCCGCCGGTCGCGACCACGCGTGCGGCGAAGGTCGCTGCCGAACAGGGCGGCGGTCCCCGTCGTCGGCGGGACGAGCCCGAGGGCGACCCGCGCCGCCGTGGACTTCCCCGACCCGGACTCGCCGACGAGGCCGACGGTCTCGCCGGCGTGCACGGTGATGTCGACGCCCTCCAGGGCGTGCACGGCGCGCCGCCCCCGGCCGAAGACGACCCCGACGTTGCGCAGGTCGACGACGGGAGCCGTGTCGTCCCTCCCGGCCGGTGCGTCGTACGGCTCCGGTTCGGACACGGCCACGGCCACGGCTGCCGGAGCGGACCCCGGTTCGGCGACGTCGAGGCGCGGGACCGCGGCGAGCAGTCGCTGCGTGTACGGGTGCTGGGGACGCAGGAGGACGTCTTCCACCGGCCCGGTCTCGACGATCTCGCCGTGCAGCATGACGGCGACCCGGTCGGCGAAGTCCGCCACGACACCCATGTTGTGCGTGACGAGGAGCACCCCGGTGCCGGTGTCCGCGGCCAGCCTGCGGAGCAGCTCGAGGATCTCGGCCTGCACCGTGACGTCGAGCGCCGTGGTCGGCTCGTCGGCGATGAGGAGGCGGGGCTCGTTCGCGATCGCCATCGCGATCACGACGCGCTGACGCTGGCCGCCGGACAGCTCGAACGGGAACGCCCGCGCACGCTGCTCCGGATCGGGGATGCCGACCCGGCCGAGGAGGGTGACGGCCTCGCGGGCGGCGGCCTGCACGGACACGCTGCGGTGGTTCCGGATCACCTCGGCGATCTGCGCGCCGATGCGGGTGAGCGGGTCGAGGGCGGTCGCGGGCTCCTGGAACACCATCGAGACCGTCTGCCCGCGCAGTCCGGCGAGGGTCTGCTCGGAGGCTGTCACCACGTCGGTGCCGGCGACGGACGCCCGCCCGCTCGGCGTCGCGTTCGGGGACAGGAGCCCCATGGCGGCGAGCGCGATCGTCGACTTGCCCGACCCGGACTCGCCGACGAGCGCAAGCGTCTCACCTGCGGCGACGTGGAGGGACACCCCACGCACCGCGGGCACCGCGCCGGACTCGGTGGCGAACGTGACGTCGAGGTCGGCGATGTCGAGGACCGGCGCGGCGGCGTCCGCCGGGGTCGTCATTGCGCGGCCGACGGCCGAGGTGCGCGTGCGGGCGGCCATCAGCCGCGTCCTCGTGCGTCGAAGGCGTCCCGCAGCCCGTCGCCGATCGCGTTGAACGCACAGACGACGAGGATCACGGCGAGACCGGGCGGCAGGATCAGCCACCAGCGGCCGGAGTAGGCGGCGGTGAGACCGGCGGAGAGCATGCCGCCCCAGTCGGTCGCCGGCGGCTGCACGCCGAGTCCGAGGTATGACACGTACGCGACGAGGAGGATCGCGTCGGCCACCTGGAACGTCGCCGCGACGACGATCGTCGACACCGAGTTCGGCAGGACGTGGCGCATCACCGCGCGGGCGTGGGTGCCGCCGATCGCGCGGAGCGTCAGCACGTAGTCACGGTTCTTCAACGTCAGCGTCTCGGCCCGGACCAGTCGGGACGGGACGAGCCACGACACGAACCCGAGGATCACGATGAGGCCCCCGACGTCGGGGGTGGAGATCGCCGAGATGACGAGCAGGATGAACAGCGCGGGGATCGCGATGCCCGCGTCGACCACACGCATCATCACCGCGTCGACCCAACCCCCCGCGTACCCGGCGATCGCACCCCAGAGCGTGCCGATCACGGTGGCGAGGAGCCCGGCGGCGAGGCCGACGAGCAGGGAGATCTTCCCGCCGTACATGAGCCGCCCGAACTCGTCGTGCCCGACGGCGTCGGTGCCGAGGATGTGCCCGGCACCCGGCGCGAGGTTCGCCTGCTCGAGGGTGGTGTGCGTCTGGTCCGTCGGGAACAGGAACGGCCCGACGAAGCAGAACAGCACGAAGAGCACGACCACGACGAGGCCGACCACGGCGAGCCGGTTCCGCATGAACCGACGGACGGCAAGGCGACCGCCCGTGGCCGCGGCCTCGGCGGACGGGCCGGGCACGCCGGGGGCCGGTGTTCCCGGCGACCCGGGTGCGATCTGGACGGCGGTCATGCCGCACCTGCTTTCACTCGGGGATCCACGATCGACTGGATCACGTCCGCCAGGAGCGTGCCGACGACGGTGGCGATCGAGATGACGAGCACGCAGCCGAGCAGGACCGGGTAGTCCGACGACTGGGCGGCGCTCCAGAAGAGCAGCCCCATGCCCGGGTAGTTGAAGAGCTGCTCGACGACGAGCGCGCCGCCGAACAGGACCGGCACGTAGTAGCCGAGCATCGCGATCACCGGCGTGAGGGAGTTGCGGAACACGTGGCGTCGGAGGATCGCGCCCCGCCGGGCCCCGCCCGCGCGTGCGGTGCGGACGTAGTCCTCCTGGAGGTTCTCCAGCGTCGCCGACCGCATGTACCGGCTGAACACGGCGATCATCGCGGCGGCGCCGGTGACGACCGGGAGCACGAGTGCGGCGGGTTCGGCGAACACCTCGGCGAGCGTCGACCCGGTCGGCGCCTGCGACGGGAACCACGGCAGCACCTGGCTGAACACGACGATGATGATGAGCCCGAGGAAGAACACCGGGGTGGAGTACGCGACGAAGGCGATGGTCGTGACGATGTAGTCGACGGGCTTGTTGCGGCGCACGGCCTGCCACATGCCGAGCGGGATCGCGATGACGAGCGCGAGGATCGCAGACAGGATCGTCAGCACGAGGGTCTTCGGGAGGCGCTCCACGATGAGCTGCGCGACCGGCTCGTTGAGCGAGTACGAGGTGCCGAGGTCACCGCGGAACAGGGTGCCGAGGTACGAGAAGTACTGGACGACGAGGGGCTGGTCGAGTCCCTGCTCCCGGTTGAACGCGGCAAGCTGCTGCGCGGTCGCCTGCGCCCCGAGGATCCCGCGTGCGGGACCCCCGGGGAGCGAGTGCAGCAGGGCGAAGACGACGATCGTGACGATGAGGATCACCACGACGGCCTGCAGCACCCGCCGCGCGAGCCAGAGGGACGTCCTCACTTGCTCCACTTCCACTGCGCCGGGTGGAAGTTGGCCAGGGAGTCCTGGTCGAACCCGGTCAGCCCGTCCTTGACGACGGAGATCTGGTAGTCGGGGCTCGGCAGCCAGATCACCGGGAGGTCCTTCGCGACGGCGGCGGAGAAGTCCTGCACCGCGCTCGCGTCGGTCGAGGTGGTGCTCGCCGCGATCCGCTCATCCACCTCCGCGTTCGAGTAGTTGCCGAAGTTGGAGCCGCCTGCGGTCTGGAACAGCGAGTCGCCCGTGGGGTAGGCCGGGAAGTACCAGCTGCCGGCCGTGCCGAAGAACGACAGCTGCCAGCTGCAGATGTCCTCGTCGGCGGTGCACTGCGGGGTCTGCGACAGGACCGAGTTGACCGGTGCGGTCTTGATGGCGAAGTCGATGCCGGTCTTGGCGAGCGAGGACTGGATCGCGCTCATCAGGTTGTCCGTCACCGTCGAGCCCGACTGCGACAGCACCTGCATGCGGAACTCGGTCCCCTCGTCGACGCCGGCGCCGCACTGGCTGTCGGACGTGCCCGGGTCGGTGCAGACCATCGTGCCGTTCTGCTCCGTCCAGCCATGGCTCGTCAGGAGCTGCTTGGCCTTCGAGGTCGAGAACGGGTACGGGTTGTTCTTCTGCGTGTCCGAGACGAAGTCGGACTCCTGCGCCTGCGGGATCGGCCCGTAGCCCGGGACGGCCGTCCCGTTGAACACCACCTTCGACAGGGTCTCCTGGTCGATGGACATCTGCACGGCCTGACGGGCGTACAGCTGCTGGAACACGGAGCCCATGGTCGGGTTGTTGAAGTTGTAGGGCATGTAGGTGATCGACCAGCCGCTCCACGGCTCCACGCTGTAACCCTTCGACGTGAACGAGTCCTTCTGGTCCAGGTCGGTCGCGCTGATGTAGCCGTAGTCGACCGAGCCGGAGCGGAGCGCGTTCGTCTCCGCGTCGGCGGTCGTGAACGGCAGCAGGTTGACGGTCGTGATCGAGGCCTTCTCGCCGCCGTCGTACTTGCTGTTCGCCTTCAGCACGACCTTGCCGGAGGTGCTGAATGAGTCGATCGAGTACGGCCCGCTGATCGTCTTCCAGAGCTCGTCGGTGGCGTAGCCGGAGATGTCCTTCGCCGCCGTGTTCAGGTACTTCCACACGGCCTTCGCGCCCGCCGTGGACTCATCGGCGTTGCCGACCGAGCCGGAGTCGCTGGTCTTGTCCCAGACGTGCTGCGGCAGCGGCGTGATGAGGCTCAGCTCGTTCGCGAGCATCCAGTCGTTGTTGTACGCCTTGTCGAAGGTGATCGTGAAGTGGGTGTCGTCGTCCGCCGTGAACGACGTCCAGTTGTCCGGCGCTTTGCCCTCGTTGTAGCTCGCCCACTGCGCCTTGTTCGCCTTGATGAGGTCGAACCAGAACTGCACGTCGCGGGAGGTGATCGGCTCGCCGTCGCTCCACGTCCGGTCGCCGAGGGTCACCGTGACGCTCTTGCCGTCGGCGGCGAAGTCGGCGGCGGTCGCGATCGAGCCGTCCTTGTTCCACGCGATCTTGCCCGTCGAGCCGTCGTAGGCCACGAGCGGCTCCCACAGGGACGCCGCGATCGAGTTGTTGTTCGTGTTGAGGTGCGCCGCGGTGCCGATCGGCAGGATCCAGTTCGGCGTGAAGTTCGCGGGGAGGGCGTAGTTGATCTCGTCCGACGAGGACGACGAGGACGACGACGTGCCACCGGAACAGCCGGCGAGCAACGCGGAGACGGCCACGGCCGCTCCGGTGAGGAGGGCCCAGCGACGGGGCTTGGACATTGGTGCTCCTTCATGTGAACGGCGGACGGATCGGTACGTGACCATTCCGAGGGGGACGGATCGGTGCGTGACCAGTCAAGGACCTGGACGCCGCCAGAACAAACCCCCTGGCGTAACAAGTAAGTTTCTGCCGTTCTGGGGAAAGCCCAGGAGGCGGCTCGGAGGCAGTACAGTCGCTGCACCGCCGTCTGTCCTGGGAGTTTCTCGCCGCATGTCCGAACTAAGTACGCGCGTCCTGGAGCTCGTCGCATCCGGGCAGGCGACGAGTCGCACGGAGATCGCGCGGCTGCTCGGAGCGGCACCGTCGACGGTGTCCTTGACCGTCGGCCAGCTCATCGAACGCGGCATCGTGGCCGAGGAGGGGACGACCCCGTCGACGGGCGGGCGACCACGGCGGGTCCTCCGCCTCGGCGGCGCGGACGAGTACGCGGTCGCCGCGGACCTCGGCGGCGGTCACGCCCGGGTCGGGGTCGTCCTGCCCGGCGGCGCGCTCGGCGACGTCCGGACGGTCCCGTTCTCGATGACCGACGGCCCGCACGCCGGACTCGACGCCCTCGCCGTCGTGCTCGAGGATCTCGCGGACGCCCGCGGTCGCGCCTCGCTCCGAGGAGTGGGGCTGAGCCTCCCGGGCCCCGTCGACGTCGACGCCGGCGTCGTCGACCTGCCGAGCCGGATGCCGGGGTGGAACCGGTTCCCGGTGGCGGCGTGGCTCGCCGAGCGATTCGGCGTCCCCGCAGCCGTGGACAACGACGCGAACTGCATGGCGGCGGGCGAGCAGGCCGTGCAGCCACCGGAGCGTCGCCAGGCGATCATGGTGAAGGCCGGTTCCGCGATCGGCGCGGGCATCATCGCCGACGGGCGGCTGTACCGGGGCGCGACCGGGGCGGCCGGCGACATCACCCACGTCCGCATCGACGCGGCCGGCGACACTCCGTGCTCATGCGGCAACACCGGGTGCCTGGAGACCGTCGCGTCCGGAGCGGCGCTGGTCCGGATCCTCCGCGAGGCCGGCGTCGACGTGTCGTCCACGCAGGACGTCGTGGCGCTCGCCGTCGACGCGGACCCCCTCGCCACGAGCGCGGTCCGCCGCGCCGGCACGTATCTCGGCGAGGTCCTGTCCGCGAACGTGAACTTCTTCAACCCGGACGCCGTGTACCTCGGCGGCATCCTCTCGACGCTCGACCCGTTCGTCGCAGCGGTCCGCAGCCAGCTGTACGAGGGCTGCCACCCGCTCGTCACCCAGCACCTCGCGATCGAGCGCGCGTCCCTCGGGGCCGACGCCGGTCTCGTCGGGGCCGGGCAGTTCGCCCTGCAGCGCGCACTCACCGCCGCGCTCGACGTCATCACCACCACCTCGTCCACTCCCATCTCCCGGAGGTCCCGTGTCGACTGACACCCCCGCGTCCCGTCCCGTCGTCGCCATCGCCGGTCTCGGCATCGAGTCGTCCACCTTCTCCCCCGCTCGCACCCTCGCACCGGCGTTCCACCCGCGCACGGGAGCCGATGTGCTGACCCGCTACCCGTTCCTGGGCGACGGCGAGCCGCTCCGCGCGGCCGCGGACTGGCGGGGCGCTCTCGTCGGCAAGGCGCTCCCCGGCGGACTCGTTCCGCGCGACGCGTTCGAGGAGCTCGCCGACGAGCTCCTCCGTCGACTGCGGGCGATCGTCGCCGAGCAGCCACTGGACGGGCTCTGGTACGACATCCACGGCGCGATGACCGTGGAGGGACTCGATGACGCCGAGGCGGTCCTCCTCGCGCGCATCCGTGCCGTGATCGGACCGGACGTCGTCGTGGCCACGTCGATGGACCTGCACGGCAACGTGTCCCGTGAGCTCGTGCACCTGACGGACCTGATCACCTGCTACCGGATGGCCCCGCACGAGGACGCGATGGAGACGAAGGAGCGCGCCGCGCAGGACCTCGTCGAGCTGCTGGCACAGCGGCCGGCGTCGGCATCGGCGTCGGCGGACCCCGCCGTCTCCGGGGTCGCCGCGCCCACCGCACCGCCCCGCCGGCCGGTGAAGGCGTGGGTGCCGATCCCGGTCCTCCTGCCCGGCGAGCAGACCTCGACCCGGATCGAGCCCGCGAAGCACATCTACGCAGCCGTGCCGTCCGTCGCCGATGCGCCGGGCGTGATCGACGCCGCGATCTGGGTGGGGTACGCGTGGGCGGACGAACCGCGGAACCGCGCCGTCGTCGTCGTCACCGGGTGGGACGAGGCCGCCGTCACCGCCGGTGCCGAGCGGCTCGCCCGCACCTTCTGGGAGGCACGCGAGGACTTCGCGTTCGTCGCCCCCACCGGGTCGTTCGCCGAGTGCATCAGCACGGCCCTCGCCGCCGAGGCGCGTCCGTTCTTCATCTCCGACTCGGGCGACAACCCGACCGCGGGCGGCGCCGGGGACATGACGTGGGGCCTCACCGAGCTTCTCGCACGGCCGGAGTTCACCGCTCCGGACGGGCCCGTCGTGCTGTACGCGAGTGTCCCGGGTCCGGCGGCGGTCGCCACCGCCGTCGCAGCCGGTGTCGGCGCGACCGTCACGGTGACCGCCGGAGCGGAGGTCGACGACCGGCACGCCGGCCCCCTGACCATGACCGGCCGGGTGCACGCCATCCGCCACGGCGACCCGGACGCGGTGACGGAGGTGGTCCTCCAGGTCGGCAGCGTGTTCGCGATCCTCACCGAGCTGCGGAAGCCGTACCACCACGAGCACGACTTCACCGACCTCGACCTCGACCCGCGCTCGGCCGACATCGTCGTCGTCAAGATCGGCTACCTGGAACCGGAGCTGTTCGCGATGGCGGCGGACTGGATGCTCGGACTGACCCCCGGCGGCGTCGACCAGGACCTCGAACGGCTCGGCCACGTCCGCATCCGTCGCCCGATGTTCCCGTTCGATCGGGAGTTCCCGGTCGAACCCGACCTGACGGCACGGGTGATCGCCCCTTCAGACGAGCCGCTCACGGGCATCGACGAATGAGCGGGCCGCTCGCTCTCGAGATCGCCGTGACGAGCGCCGCCGGTGCCTCGATCGCACGGGACGGCGGTGCCGACCGGGTCGAGCTGTGCTCAGCGCTCGAGCTCGGCGGCGTCACACCGTCCCAGGGGCTCGTGGAGGCGGTGGTCGCCACCGGTATCGCGGCACACGTGCTCGTCCGTGCCCGGCCCGGCGGCTTCGTCTACGACGCCGACGAGCTCGACACGATGGTGCGGGAGGTTCGTGCGATCGCGCGCGCCGGTGCCGCCGGTGTCGTCGTCGGCGCGCTCGACGACGCGGGTGCCCTGGACGTCGAGGCGATCGCACGGTTCGGCGGCGCCGCGCGGGAGATCAGCCCCGACATGGAGGTCACCGTGCACCGGGCGATCGACCGCGCCGCGGACCCGGTCGCCGCGGCGCGGTCCCTGGCCGGTCTCGGGGTCACCCGTGTGCTGTCCTCCGGCGGTGCGCCCGCGGCGCCCCTCGGCGTGGCGGTCCTGGCCCGCATGGTGCCGGCTGCCGGGGAGGTGCAGGTCATGGCGGGTGCCGGTGTCACCGCCGCCGCCGTCCCCGTCCTCGCCGCCACCGGTGTCGCTGCCGTGCACCTGTCGGCCAAGCGGCGGGCACCCGCGGCCCCCGGTGCCGACGGTGCCGCGTTCGTGCCGATGGGCGACACCGATGATGACGTGACCTTCGTCACGGACGCTGCGGTCGTGGCGGAGGCGTGGTCCGCGGTGGACGCGTGGAGGCGCGAGCACAGCTGAATACGACTGGACGCGGCGGGCCTCCCCACCGGCGCCGCGCTACTCGCTGGCAGACCCGTCGTCGGCGTCGTCGTCCGACCCCTTCTGCCACGGCCACCGTCCGGTGATCTCCAGTTCGAGGGAGAAGCTGAGGAAGGTCCGGATCGCCACGATCCCGGCGAGGACGGCGATGCTCTCCAGCGTGGGAGTCACCGCCACCGTGCGGATGATGTCCGCGGCGACGAGCAGTTCGAGGCCGAGAAGGATCGACCGGCCGAGGAACCGCCGGTACGGACGGTAGATCGGCCGGTGTCCCCGCACGCCGCGGATTCCGGCCCAGAGCGAGGCTGCGATCACCCCGATGACGACGGCGGCGACACCGATGCCGTCGATGACGGTCCCGGCGATCTCGATCCAGTCCTGGAATCCCATTGCGCAGACGGTAGTCGCCGAATGCGGGTCCAGCCGCAGGGAGTGGACTGGCGGTGACGCACCCGTGTCACGTCAGGAGGCAGCATGTGGGACCGGCTCGGTATCGACCCGCTCGGCGTCGCCGCGGTGATGATCGCGGCGGTCGGCGTCTACGTGGTGTTCCTGCTCCTCGTCCGCATGTTCGGACAGCGTCCGCTCGCCCGGATGTCCACCTCAGACGTGGTGGTCGTCGTCGCGCTCGGCTCGATCACCGGACGGGTTGTCCTCGGCACGTCGGTGACGCTGACGGCCGGGGCGATCGCGCTCGTGATGCTGTTCCTGCTGCGGTGGCTCGCGGAGACGGTGGGCAGGACCGCGTGGGGGCGGGCGCTGGTGCGGGTGCAGCCGGTCGTGCTCATGGCAGGAGGCGAGGTGCTGTCGGACCAGCTGCAGCGCAGCCGCGTGTCGGAGCAGGAGCTGTGGGGGGCCCTGCGCGCCGCCGGCATCCGGCACCGGGACGAGGTGGCCGCGGTCGTGCTCGAGGCGACCGGAGGCGTGAGTGTCCTCCGGCGCGGAGTGCCACTCGACCGGGTGCTCCTCGCCGAAGCGGAGGGACACGAACGGATTCCCGACGCGCTCTTCGAAGACTGACGGAATGCGCCGTCCCCAGCTTGGTTGTGTACAACACACGTGCCGGCAGCACGTCCCGACCGCATCATTCGGGCCGCGCTCCCCGCGCCTCCCGGTCATCCACCGGCCCGGCGACCACCGGGCCAACCACAGGCCCGGCGACCACCGGGCCATCTCGAAAGGAACACACATGGACGTCCTGTACACCGCCGAAGCGCTCTCGACCGGCGAAGGCCGCAACGGCCACGTCGCCACCGGCGACGGCACCCTCGATCTCGACATGGCGATCCCCACGGAGATGGGCGGCTCCGGCGCCGGCGCCAACCCCGAGCAGCTCTTCGCCGCCGGCTACGCGGCGTGCTTCCACTCCGCGCTCGCCAGCGTCGCCCGCACCCAGAAGGTCGCGATCGCCGACTCCTCGGTCGGTGGCCGCGTGCAGATCGGCTCGAACGGCGAGGGCGGGTTCCAGCTCGCCGTCCTCCTCGAGGTCGTCATCCCCGGGATGGACCACGACCAGGCGCAGGCCCTCGCTGACGCCGCCCACCAGGTCTGCCCGTACTCGAACGCGACCCGCGGCAACATCGACGTCACGGTCACCGTCTCCGAGGACTGATCCGGCGTCCTCCCGCAACGCCCGACGGCCCCGCGACCATCCGGTCACGGGGCCGTCGGGCTGCGCTCACTCGAACCGCTGCCAGTCCGGCTTGTGCTCGTACGTGTAGCGGTAGTAGTCGGCGAGCCGCAGCTGGGATGCCGCTGCCTCGTCGACGACGACGACGGCATGCTCGTGGAGCTGGAGAGCCGACCCGGGGACCATCGCGCTGAGCGGCCCCTCGACGGCGCCGGCGACCGCGGCCGCCTTGCTCTCGCCCTGCGCCACGAGCACGAGGTTCCGCGCCTCGAGGATCGTGCCGAGTCCCTGCGTCATGCAGTGCGTCGGCACCTGGTCGATGGAGTCGAAGAAGCGCGCATTCGCCTCCCGCGTGGCCGGGGCCAGGGTCTTGATGCGGGTGCGCGACGCGAACGACGACGTCGGCTCGTTGAACCCGATATGGCCGTTCGCCCCGATGCCCAGGATCTGCACGTCGACACCGCCGGCGGCGCGGATCGCGGCGTCGTACTCCTTCGCCGCGAACTCGATGTCCGCCGCACGGCCGTCCGGCACGCGCACCCGGGACGGGTCGAAGCCGAGCGGCGCGACGACGTCACGGGCGATGACGCTCGCGTAGCTCTCCGGATGCTCGAGCGGGATGCCCACGTATTCGTCGAGGGCGAAGCCGCGCGCTTCGGCGAACGACACCTGCCCGGCGCGCACTCGACGGGCGAGGTCCTGGTAGATGCCCTGGGGGCTCGACCCGGTGGCGAGACCCACCACCGACGAGGGCTTCTTCGACACGATGGACGCGATCTTGGCGGCCGCGACGCGGCCCACCTCCGCGGGCGTGGGCAGGATGATGATCTCCATGGCGCTTCCACTCTAGGACCGGTGCGCGCGGGGTGGCGCGCACGGGGCGGTGGGCGCGGGGCGGTGCGCGCGCGGCGGTGCGCGCGCGGCAACGACACGGACGCACGCGGACGCATGCACGCCTGTCGTTGCCGTGCACACCGTGCCGTGCGCACCCCGGGGAGGAGGTCCCGCGGATCCCGCGATCATGCGGCGAAACGTATCGTCACCGCAAGGGTCGCCAACGGGCCGCCGCGGTCCTTGACCGCCCCCGTCCGCGACCGATTCAATGGCGGGATGAACGCTGATCTGGTCACCACGTGACGCCGGAAACCTCCGCACCCTCGCATCGGGGCCGGTTCCGACGAGGAGGGCCCCGCAGCGTCCGACTCATCGTGGCAGCCTCGGCGGTCCTCCTGATGATCGCAGGATGCTCGGCATCACCGGATTCGGAGTCGACTGATCCCCTGGCGGCGTGGACCACGGCCGTCGCGGACCGCTCCGACTCGCCGGCCCGCTGGGTGGCCCTCGGCGACTCGCTGACGGAGGGACAGGGTGCCTCAACCCGCTCCTCCCGATGGCTGAACCTCACGCTGGACAAGCTCCGTGACAAGTACCCGACCGAGGGTGTGCAGGGCGGTGCCGGCTACGTGCCGGCGATGTTCGCCGTCTACGGTCCCGATTCGACGTGGGCGGACTGGGCGACGTCGAGCACCGGCAGCAGCGAAGCGGATGACGCGGTGCCCGACCTCGGGTACCGCGCGGTCTCGATGAAGGCCGGGGCCTCGCGCACCTATTCCTTCACCGGCACCGGCATCGACATCTGGTGGGCGCAATATTCCGGCTCCGGCACCTTCAGCTACAGCATCGACGACTCGTCGTCGAAGCGGGTGGACACGGACGGAGCCGGCAGCACTGCCACGGTGACGAAGGTCGACGGGCTGCGCTCCGGCAAGCACACCGTGACGATCACCGCGAACAGTGCCTTCGACCTGGAGGGCTTCACCATCTACAACGGTGACCGGAACAAGGGCATCACCCTGCTCGACTCCGCGCACTCCGGCGCCACCGTGGATCTCTTCACGCAGAACAAGAGCGCGTTCCTCGGCGCGATGCGGCGTGCCGCGCCCGACCTCATCACGGTCACGCTCGGCGGCAATGACGCGAAGACCCTGACCGCGAGCGAGCTGAAGCCCCGGTACCTGAAGTTCATCCGGGCGTTGAAGGCGCTTCCGAGCAAGCCGTCCGTGCTCATCATCGGCGAGTACAAGGGCGGGTCCGAGGTGAGCGACGAGTTCAAGTCGCCGTGGTCCTCGTACGTCAAGGTCGTCAAGGCCGTCGCCGAGCAGACCGACTCTGCCTACACCAGCATCGCCGACACGTTCCCCACGAAGGCATCCGGAGCGCGGCCGGGCATCTCGACGACGGATGACCTGCATCCGAACGACCTCGGCCAGCGCCGCATCGCCAAGGTGGTCCTCGCCGCCATCGCCGCGGACCAGGACTAGCGGTACTGCTTCCGGACCGATCGAGCCGCGTCGAGTCCGTCTCGACGTGGCTTGGTTCCGGTTGTTGGCATGCCCACCCCGGGCCGCGTCGAGTCCGTCTCGACGGCGCTCGGTTACGGTTGCTGGCATGCCCACCCCGGAATTCGTCCTGTCACTGCGCGAGAAGATCGGCACTGAGCTGCTGTGGCTGACCGGTGTGACCGCCGTCGTCCTGCGGGGCCAGGGGGACGCCGAGGAGGTCTTGCTCGTACGGCGGGCGGACAACGGTGCGTGGACGCCGGTCACCGGGATCATCGACCCCGGCGAGGAGCCCGCGGCCGCCGCAGCGCGAGAGGTCCTCGAGGAGGCGGACGTCGTCGCCGAGGCGGAACGACTCGTGTGGGTGCAGACCCTGCCGCCGACCGAGTACCCGAACGGCGACCGCGCCCAGTACATCGACCTCGTCTTCCGGTTCCGGTGGGTGTCCGGCTCGCCGTTCCCGGCCGATGGCGAGAACACGGAGGCGGTCTGGTGTCCGGTGGCGTCCCTCCCTGCCGCCATGTCGGAGAACATGCGCGAACGGATCGCGACCGCGTCACGGAACGCGCCGGAGGCGCGCTTCCACCGCTGAAAGGCGCGTGCCCCTCGCGCGCATGGGCGTTCGCAGGTGCGCCCCCGCGTGCGTGGGAGTGCGCGGACGACAAGTGGGCATGCGCCCGCGTGCACACTTGTCGCCCACGGGCACCGCAGCCCCGCGGCTCGCGCAGCCCCGCGGCTCGCGCAGCCCCGCGGCTCGCGCAGCCCCGCGGCTCGCGCAGCCCCACGGGGCTCGTGCCCCCCCCCGCCCCGGCCCCGCTGGCGCGTTCAGGGATCGCGAAGGAGGATTTGAGGCGCCGCCCAGACAAGGAGCAGCAGGAGTGCTAGATTTCTCGTAGTTGAGCCACACCGACTCAACCTCACTCGATCACAAGGAGTTGATGACCATGCCCATGAACTTCGATCCGTTCCGCGAGCTCGACCGTGTCGCGAACAGCCTCTTCGAGGCACGTGGTCCGCGCGTCATGCCGATGGACCTGTACCGCGATGGTGACCACTACGTGCTCAGCGCCGACCTTCCCGGCATCGATCCGGGGTCGGTCGACATCGACATCGACGGCCAGCTCCTGACCATTCGCGCCGAGCGGACCCTCGGCGCGTCCGAGGGCGTGCAGTGGATCACCCGCGAGCGCCAGTCCGGCTCGTTCCTCCGGCAGCTGACCCTCGGGCAGGGCCTCGACACGAGCCGTATCGCTGCGAGCTACGACAACGGTGTCCTCAGCGTCACCATCCCGGTGAGCGAGGCCGCGAAGCCCCGCAAGATCGCGGTGACGACCGGCACGTCCTCCGGCGAGCAGCTCGGCGTCGAGCAGGTCGACAGCGCAGAGCGGGCCGAGCTGCAGCCCTGACCCCGGTCAGCCGCCGATCTCCACGAGCACGCGCGGCAGCTCCTCGACGAGCTCGCGCGCCAGGTACCCGAGCGGGCCGACCTGCACCGCGAGCCGATCGCCTGCCGCCGCGTGCGCGTACGTCGCCCAGACAGCCGCCTGTGCGCAGGGCGCGCCCCGCGCCGCCAGCCCGGCGATCGCCCCGGACAGGACATCGCCGCTCCCGCTCGTGCCGAGGCCACCGGTCCCGGTCCCACCGAGCCAGAGCGCTCCTCCCGGCTCCGCGACGATGCTCTGGCAGGACACGACCGCGCCGTACCGCTCGGCGATCGCCGCGATATCCCCCGCGAGGTCGTCCTCGGAGAGGTCGCGGCCGAGCAGCCTCGCCGCCTCCGACGTGTTCGGCGTCAGCACGAGGCGCCCCCGCAGCGGCTCGAGCGCGTCGCGCACGTCGGGCGCCACCCCGAGCGCGAACGCGTCGAGCACGACGGTGGTGTCGGGGCCGACCAGGTCCGGGAGGCGCCGGACGAGTTCCCGGGTTCCGTCCGGCTCGTCGAGCCCCGGCCCGAGCAGCACCGCGTCCGCCGAGCCGATGTCGTCGCCGAACGCGTCGAGCGCCTCCCCGCGGATGTGTCCGTCGTCACCCTGCGCGAGCGGCAACACGCCGGACTCGGGCAGAGCGACCGCGACGTGCGGGGCCACGGACGCGGCCACCCCGAGTCCGAGCCGCCCGGCGCCGACGCGGAGCGCCGCGAGTGCGGAGAGCATGGCTGCGCCGGGCGTGGACGCCGCCCCGCCGAGGACGACGACCTGTCCGCGGCCGTACTTGCTGCCGCCCGGTTCCGGCAGCGACCACCCACGCAGGAGGTTCGGGGTCACCGTCGTGGGAAGGGACTGCTCGGCGTCGCGCTCACTCGGCATGGACGTGCTCCTTGTCGCCCGGATGCTCGGTCACGGGGGTGTCGAGGTCGGTGAGGTGGCCGACAGCGGAGAACTCCTCGAGCTGCCATGGTGCGCCGAGATCGGCGCGGGTCAGCCGGGTGAGGGACGCGTTGGCCACTGTGTGGTCCTTCGTGAAGTCGAGGAGGGCGTGTTCGTCCAGGTCCAGGCAGATCGCGACGAACAGCATGACGACGGCGTCGTGCGCGGCGACGACGAGCCGCTGCACGCCGTCGAGGCGGTCCACGTCGTGCATGACCGATCGGAGGCGGAGCCGGACATCGACCCAGGACTCACCGCCGGCGGGCCGGTGGTAGTACTTGCCGAGCCACTGCCGTCGTGCGGCCTCGTCGGGGAACCGGGCGCGGACGCCGGCGGCGGTCAGAAGGTCGAGGACCCCGAGTTCGCGATCCCGCAGCCGCTCGTCGACCTGCATGTCGCCGTGGACGCCGGCACGGTCGAGAGCGATGGCGATCGTCTCCTGCGCCCGATGGTACGAGGACGCCCACACGGCGAACGGCACGGCGTCGACACGGCGATCCGCCAGTCCTGTGCCGAGCGCCTCCGCCTGCCGTGCGCCGAGTTCGCTGAGTGGGACGTCCGCATCCCGATGAGCGACCCGGATCACGTCCTGTCCCGCTGCCTCGGCCTGCGCGGCTGCGACGTTGGCCACGGACTCCCCATGTCGGACGAGCCAGAGTTCGGTGACGGTCATGGGATCGAGCCTAGGCCGGTCGTGCGGGCGGCGACCGCGCGCGGGCCGCACAGGTGGCGATCGCGGGGCCGGCCGCGCGGGCGGCGATCGCGGAGCCGGCGTCCCGGTGACACCGCCCGACGGCGCGGTACCCCTGGTCGCGCCGGGGTCGCACCGATACGCTGACCGGCATGACGGACCTCCGCCTCGAAGAACTCTCCGCCTCGACCGTCGTCGCGGCGAACTCGCTGACGCTCAAGCCCGGCCAGGAGCAGTACGTCCAGCCGGTCTCGCACTCGATCGCCGAGGCGTACGTGCAACCGACGACGTCCTGGCCGCGGGTCGTGCTCGACGGCGACACCGTCGTCGGCTTCATCATGGGGAACTTCGACCCCGACGCCGCGCAGGAGGAGCTCCGCAGCTGTATCTGGCGCCTGAACATCGCCGCGGACGCGCAGGGCACGGGCGTCGGCAGGTTCGCCGTGCACACCCTGGCGGCAGAGGCCCGGTCCCGCGGATTCGGCCGGCTCACGGTCATGTTCGAGCCGGGTCCGGACGGCCCCGAGCCCTTCTTCACGGCGATCGGGTTCGAGGTCGTCGGGGAGACCCCCTACGGCGAGCACCTCGCCGCACTCGCCCTCTGACCCGCGCGGTGGATGTTCCCGCCGGGCCCGGCGCCGCCGTGGACGAACCCGCCGACGGCGCTCTTCCGGACTTCGGCGGCGCCGTCATCGACCTGGTCCGGGCGATCCCGCCCGGACGCGTCATGACCTACGGCAGCGTGGCCGCGGCGCTCGGATCCCGGGCTGCCCGGCAGGTCGGCAAGGTCATGGCGCACGAGGGCTCGGACGTGCCATGGTGGCGTGTCGTCCGCTCGGGAGGGCATCCCCCGGTCCGGCTCGCAGCACGCGCGCTCGAGATGTACCGTGCCGAGGGCACCCCGCTCGTGCGCAGGGCAGCGGCCTGGAGGGTCGACCTTCGCCGCGCGCACTGGTCGCCCGACCTGGATGGTGCCGGCGGCGCACGCAGCTGACCCGGACGGACGACACCGGTGACGCAGACATGTCGGGACGCACACGCGTCGGCGATGCAGAGCTCGTGCGTCAGGGCAGGTCGAACCGGCTGCCCTGCGGGCGCTCCGGAAGCAGCATCATCACGAAGAGCACGAGCGAGCCGATCCCGAGCACCAGGTGCAGCAGCTGCCACCACCCGGACAGGTTCACGTCGTGCAGCCGACGGGCGCCGACGGCGAGGTTCCCGACCAGGGTCAGCAGCGCCCAGACAACGAACAGCGACCCGCCGAGGACGCTCTCCCCGATCCGCGAACCGGTCGTGACGTCACCCACGAGCTGCAGGATCAGCGCCACGGCGAAGCTGGTGATCCACCACCACCAGAACTCGCTGCGGGAGGCCCGCCCCGAGAACGTGGCGTACTTGCGCCGGTAGCGGCGAACCGCCTCCCCGATCGGAGCGCTGCGGAACGGCCGGTCGAGCGGGACGCCGCCTGGCTGCGGCATGTCGGCGACGGTGTGCGGTTCGGTCACGGTGGTCCTCCTTCGAACCGGTCCAGCCAACCAGCCTGGAGACGCGGGCGACGCACCGCACGGCGGACCCCCAGGCGCATGCCCGGGAGGCCCGCCGCTTCCCCGCTCACACCAGCGAGTCCTTCCACGCCGCATGCAGCTGCGCGAACCGACCGGTGCCCGCGATCAGGTCGTCCGGCGTGCCGTCCTCCACGATCCGCCCGTGCTCCATCACGAGCACGCGGTGCGCGATCGCGACGGTCGACAGCCGGTGCGCGATGATCACCGCGGTGCGGTCCGCGAGCAACGTCTGCAGGCCCTCCTGCACGAGCCGCTCGCTCGGGATGTCGAGCGATGCCGTCGCCTCGTCGAGGATCAGCACCCGCGGGTCCGCGAGGAACGCCCGCGCGAACGACAGGAGCTGCCGCTGCCCGGCCGACACCCGTCCACCGCGCTTGTTGACGTCGGTGTCGTATCCGTCCGGCAGCGCCGTGATGAACTCGTGCGCACCGACCGCCTTGGCCGCTCGCTCCACCTCGTCGCGGGTCGCACCCGGTTTGCCGAGCGCGATGTTGTCGGCGACGGACCCGGAGAACAGATACGCCTCCTGCGTCACCGTGACGATCGCGCGGCGCATGTCCTTCGGGTCGAGGTCGCGCAGGTCGACACCGTCGAGCCGCACCGATCCGGACGTCGGGTCGTAGAACCGCGCCATGAGCTTCGCGAGCGTCGACTTGCCGGCGCCCGTCGAGCCGACCAGGGCGATGGTCTGCCCGGCCGGGACGTGCAGGTCGAACTCGGGCAGGATGACCGCGTTCTCGTTGTACGCGAACACGACGTCGTTGAAGTCGACCTCGCCGCGCGCCTGCGCGATGTGCACAGGGGTCACCGGGTCCGCCACGGTCGGCTCCTCCTCGAGCACGCCCGAGATCTTCTCCATCGCCGCGGACGCCGACTGGTAGCCGTTGTAGAACATCGCCAGCTCCTGCGCGGGGTCGAAGAACCGCTTCGCGTACAGCGCGACCGCGAGCAGGGCGCCGATCTCCAGCGACCCGCCGACCACCCGGAACCCGCCGACAATCACGATCGCGGCGAGCGTCACGTTCCCGATGAGCACGACCACCGGATCGAAGGTCCCGAACAGGTTGAACACCTTCGTGTTCGCCTCGCGGTACTCCTCGACGTACGTGCCGTACTCGTCCTTGTTCCGCGGCTCCTTGCGGAACGCCTGCACAGCGCGGATTCCCGTCATCGTCTCGACGAAGTGCACGATGACCCGGGCGCTCGCCACCCGGGTGGCGCGGAACCGCTGCTGCGAGCTCTTCTGGAACCAGCGGACCAGGAGCCACAGCGGCACGAGCGCGACGGCGAGCACGAGTCCCGACGTCGGGTCGAGCCAGACGAGCGCCACGGCCGTGAACACCATGTAGAGCGCACCCTGGATGAGCTGGTTCAGCCCCGAGTCCAGGAGCTCCCGGATGGAGTCGAGGTCGCTCGTCTGGCGGGAGATGATCCGGCCGGACGTGTACGTCTCGTGGAACTCCAGGCTCAGCCGCTGGGTGTGCAGGAACACCCGCTTGCGTAGGTCGAACAGGATCGCCTGGCTGATGCGCGCTGAGAGCACCGTGTACCAGGCGGTGAGGACCGCACCGGCGATCGCCACCACCACGTAGACGCCGACGACCCAGAACGACAGGGTCCAGTCCGCACGGTCGAGCACCGCGGGCAACGCGGCGTCGATCCCGTACGCGATGAGCGCCGGACCGGCGACCTGCGCCCCGGTCGAGACCACCACGACGACGGCGATGAGGATCAGCTTTCGCCGGAGCGGTGACAGCAGCGATCCGAGCAGCGCGACCGACCGCCGCCGCAACCGACGACTCTCGGCTTTCGTGAAGTCCTCACGCTCCTCCCCGCGGACGCCGCGGACGGTGATGGAGGCGGTCTGCGGGTTGGCCCCGTCCGCCCCGTCCACCCTCGCCGCAGCCTCCTGCTCGAACGCGCTCTGCAGCTCGTCCGCGGGCTCACCGGGCACATCGGGCCGAGGCGTGGTCGTCTGTCCGTCGCTCATACGAGGGCCTCCTCTCGGTCGTTCGCGTCGTCCTCGTCGAGCGAGGAGATGACGTAGCGGTAATGCTCGTTCGTCGCCATCAGGTGGTGGTGCGTCCCGACCGCGGTGATGCGGCCGTTCTCCATGAGCGCGACCCGGTCGGCGAGCGTCACGGTCGAGGGGCGGTGCGCGACGATGAGCGACGTCGTCTCGGCGAGCACCCGGCGGAGGCCCGCCTCGACCCGAGCCTCCGTGTCGACGTCGAGCGCGGACAGCGGATCGTCGAGGACGAGGACGCTCGGCCGGGCGGCGATGGCGCGCGCGAGGGCGAGCCGCTGCCGCTGCCCGCCGGAGAGGCTGAGCCCCTCCTCGCCGACGCGGGTGTCCACGCCGTCGGGCAGGTCCTGCACGAAGTCCGCCTGCGCGATGTCGAGCGCCTCCCGCATGAGCGCGTCCGCTGCCGCACCCGTGACGTCGGGACGCCCGAGCAGGACGTTGTCCCGGACGGAGGCGCTGAACAGGGTCGCGTCCTCGAACGCGACCCCGACCCTCCGCCGCAGCTCCTCGCGGGTGAGGTCGCGGATGTCGACACCGTCGATGGTGATCGACCCCCCGGTGACGTCGTACAGTCGCGGCACGAGCGCCAGGAGGGTCGTCTTGCCGGATCCGGTGAGGCCGACGAGCGCCATCGTCTCACCGGGCTGCAGGTGCAGGTCGACGCCGTCGACGAGGTCCGGGTACTGCGGGCCGGAGTCCTGGTACCGGAAGTGCACGTCGGTGAACGACAGCGCCCCGCGTGGCGACGCGATCGTCCGCGGCTCGGCCGGATCCTGAATCGTGTTCTCGGAGTCCATCACCTCGAAGAACCGATCGACGGCGGTCCGCGTGTCGTACGTCATCGACAGGAGGAACCCGATCGACTCGATCGGGAACCGCAGCACGGTCGCGGTCGAGAAGAACGCGAACAGCTGCCCGACGGTCATCCCGCCCTGCGAGGCGAGCCAGATGCCGGCGAGCAGGCACAGCGCGAACGCGACGTCCGGCACGAGCAGCAGCCACAGCCAGATGCCCGCGATCGCCCTCGCCTTCTCGATCTCGGTGCCGCGGAGCGCCTCCGCCTGCTCGCTGAACTCGTCGAGCTTCGTGCGACCGCGCCCGAACGCCTTGAGCACGCGGATGCCGTGCACGGACTGCTCCACGCTCGTGGCCAGGTCGCCCACCTGGTCCTGGCTGCGGCGTGCGATGACCGAGTACTTGCGCTCGAACACGAGGCCGTAGACCCAGATCGGGATCGACGCGACGAGGAAGATGAGCCCGAGGAGCCACGCCCAGGTGAACAGCACGGCGAAGCCGACGACGATCGTCACGATGTTCACGACGAGGAGGACGACTCCGAATGCGAGCCACCGGCGGATCAGGCTCAGGTCGCTCACCGAGCGCGACAGCAGCTGCCCGGACTGCCACCGGTCGTGGAACGCGACGGGCAGCTCCTGCAGCTTGGCGTACAGGGCGTTCCGCATGCTCGCCTCCACCTTCGTGGATGGGCGCATGACCATCTGCCGCCGGGACAGGATGAACAGCGCCTCGAGCACGCCGAGGGCGAGGACGCCGAGGCCGGCGGGCCAGATCTGGCTGCGGTCGCCCGAGGACAGCGGCCCGTCGACGAGTCGCTGCAGCACGAACGGGATCGCGAGCGCGACGAGCGACGCACCCATGGCGGCGAGCATCCCGCCGATCAGGCGACCGCGGAACGGCCGAACGTAGGGAAAGATCCGCGCGATGGCTCGGAAGGTGGACGGACGCGCCTGGGAAGGCGACTTCGACATGAAAGAGTCCTCATGGTCGGTCCGGCCCCGCAGGGCCGGTGTGCGTGATTCGAGGGATCCGGCCCGCCGGACGATGCCGATTGCGGGGGACGGAGGGCGACGCGGATACAGCGATCCGGGTCGCGATGTGCGTGTGGCGCTGCGGTGAGCGGTCGCTGGCGGCGTTCGGCCAGCGGCGACGCGAACGCGTGCTCGATGAGCGATACGGTCGCGCCGTCATCCGGTCGTCTACGCGAGCACCGTGGCTGTGGCCCTACCGAGTGGAGGCCGGACGTGCGCGATCCGCGGAAGCGGCGGGAACGATCCCACGACCTGCCCGCGCGTCCATTGCCGCGATTCCAGTCGAGTTCATCGTCACTCCAGTCGTCGTCTTCGTCACCGTCGTCCGTCGCGGAGCGGCGCTGATCATCGTGCGCGAGCCGTTCCGCCGGAGCCCGCCAGCATATTCGGAGGATCTCTCAGCGTGCAACAAGGTTCGGCGTGTCGCTCCGCGCGGGTCTCAGTGGAAGAAGTGCCGCTCCTCCGTGAAGTACATCGTCACGCCGGCAGCATTCGCCGCGTCGATCACCTCGGTGTCGCGCATTGACCCGCCCGGCTGCACCACGGCACGCACCCCTGCGTCGAGGAGCACCTGCAGGCCGTCCGCAAAGGGGAAGAACGCGTCGGATGCGGCGACGGAGCCGTTCGCCCGATCGCCGGCGCGGGTGATCGCGAGATGGCAGGAGTCCACCCGGTTCACCTGGCCCATGCCGACACCCACGGAGGCGCCCCGCTGGGCGAGGAGGATCGCGTTCGACTTCACCGCGCGGCACGCCTTCCAGGCGAAGGCCAGGTCGGCGAGCGTCGCCTGGTCCGCCGGCTCCCCGGACACGAGGCGCCACGTGGACTGGTCGAACGTCGCGAACCGGTCGGCGTCCTGCACCAGGAACCCGCCGGAGATCTGCTTGACCTCCCGGGGCGCGAGCGCGAAGTCGCTCGGCAGGGTGAGCAGCCGGATGTTCTTCTTGGCTGAGAGGATCTCGAGCGCCTCCGGGTCGAACGCGGGTGCGATGACCACCTCGGTGAAGATGTCCCGCACCGTCTCGGCCATGCCGCGTGTCACCGGACGGTTTGCCGCGATCACGCCGCCGAACGCGGAGAGCGGATCGCAGGCGTGCGCTGCCGCGTGTGCGCCGGCGATCGGATCGTCGGCGTCGGGCGCGGCGATCGCGATCCCGCAGGGGTTGGCGTGCTTGATGATCGCGACCGCCGGCTCGGCGAAGTCGTACGCGGCGCGGAGCGCGGCGTCCGCGTCGACGTAGTTGTTGTACGACATCTCCTTGCCGTGCAGCTGAGTCGCCTGCGCGATGCCGGTGCCGCCCGCGGTCGTGTACAGCGCGGCAGCCTGGTGGGCGTTCTCGCCGTATCGGAGGGTCGCGGCCAGGGTCCCATCGAAGGCGACGGTCTCGTCGAAGGCCCCGTCCGCCGGCGACGGTCCCCGATCCTCCACAGCGGCGTCACGATCCATGGACGAGCCCGCCAGGTGCTCGGCGAAGTATGCGGCGACCGCGGTGTCGTAGGCGGCGGTGTGCGCGAACGCGGTGGAGGCGAGCCGCTGCCGGAGCGCCAGGTCCGTCCCTCCCGACCGGACCGCCTCCACGACCTCCGCGTACGAGGCCGGGGACACGACGACTGCGACGTTGGGGTGGTTCTTCGCGGACGCGCGAACCATCGCCGGACCACCGATGTCGATGTTCTCCACGACGGTCGGCGTGTCCGCACCGGACGCCACCGTCTCGACGAACGGGTACAGGTTCACGACGACGAGCTCGAACGGTGCGATGCCCAGGTCGGCGAGCTGCCGCTCGTGGTCCTCGAGGCGCAGATCCGCCAGGAGTCCCGCGTGCACGGCGGGGTGCAGGGTCTTCACCCGACCGCCCAACGACTCCGGGAAGCCGGTGAGGGACGCCACCTCGGTCACGTCGATGCCGGCGTCGGCGATGGTCGTCGCCGTGGAGCCGGTCGAGACGATCTCGACACCGGCGGCGTCGAGGGAGCCGGCGAGCTCGAGGAGCCCGGACTTGTCACTGACCGAGATGAGCGCTCGTCGGACGGGGACGATGTCCCGCTCGCGGTACAGGTCGGGATCGGCGGTGTGCACGCTCATGCTCGGGAGACGTCCTTCAGGTCGATGGTTCCGTTGGCGATGTCGAGCACGGTCTGGATGAGCAGCCGCCGTTCGACGTGTTTGATGCGGTCGTGGAGTGTGCTCTCCGAGTCGTGCGGTTCCACCGGGATCCGCTCCTGGACGAGGATGGGGCCGCTGTCGATGCCGTCGTCGACGACGATGACGCTCGCGCCGGTCTCGCTGACACCGGCGACGACGGCGTCCCGCACCGCGTGCGCGCCGGGGAACTCGGGCAGGTACGCGGGGTGCGTGTTGATGACGGCGGGAGCGAACTCCGCGACGACGTCGTGCGGGAGCAGCCGCATGAACCCGGAGAGCACGAGGAGGTCGGGCGTCCACGGGCGGATCTGCTCGGCGAGCGCGCGTCCCCATGCCTCGCGGGAGCCGAAGTTGCCGTACGACACCTGGAAGGTCGGGATGCCGAACTCCTCGCCGAGGGCGAGCCCCTCGGCATCGCGGTCGGCGCCGATGGCCACGACCCGTGCAGGGTACTCGGCGTCCTCAGCCGCTTCGAGCAGGGCCCGGAGATTCGATCCGGTACCGGAGATCAGGACCACCAGTTCGAGCACGCGCCCAGCCTAGTGCGCGGCTCGGCACCGGCGGATCAGCGCTTCGGCCGCCGCCACCAGGGCAGCTCGTGCTCCGGGATGTCCTCGGTCGCGTTCCAGTCGGCGTCCGTCCCGTCGGCGGTGCCGGCGGTGGGCTCCGAAGCGTCGGCGTCCGCGTCGCTGCGTGCGGCGAACTCCTCGGTGCGCCACGGGAACCCGCCCTCGCTCGCGCTGGGCTGGCGGGGTGCCGGGACGATGGTGGGTCGCGCCGACCCGGATCGGAGGGTCGATCCGCTGCCGCGTTCCCCGGTCACCTCCACGGGTCGCCGGACGGGCACCGCAGTCCCCCGTCCGGCTGCCGCGGGTGTCGACGGCCTGGCGGGGCGCGGAGCAGCGGCGTCCGACGGAGCAGCGGCCGACACGGCAGCGTCCGGCGCCGCCAGGGCCGGCGGGGCCGCCGGGGCCGCCGGCGCCGCCGGCGCCGCGTGCGCGTCGGGCTCGGCCACGGTCGGTCGCGTGCCCGGCTCGTCCACCCGGAAGCGAGGTGCGGCATCGGCCTGCGCGGCGCCGGCACGGCCCAGGGCACCGACGAACCCGCCGTCATCGTCGGTCGTCAGCGTTTCCGCCGGGCGGGCGGGCTGCGCACCCGCAGCCGCGTCATCGGCACCGTCGTGTCGCCGCGCGCGTGACGGCAGCCACGAGTCACGGTCGGGGAACCGGACCAGGTCGTTGCCGAGCGCGAGCGCGACGACCGCCGGCACGCCGACCTCGAGCACGGCGAACGCACCCACTGCCCATGGACCGCCGCCGACCGCCGCGAGCCGCCCCGGCCCCAGGGAGCCCGCGCACGCCCAGGTGATCAACGCGGCAAGGAGCCCGGCGAACACGCCGATGCCGATCCCCGCGTATGCACGATTCGCCGGGCCGTTCGCGTCGCCGAGGGCACGGACGAGACGCGGCCGCAGCGCCGCGGCGACCAGGAACCCGCCGACCACCGGCACGAGCAGGGACAGCAGCCCGAAGGAGTGCCCGGCGGCCGGCAGGGCGCCGAAGATCGGGACGCCGGGGATCGGGCCGAGGGTGGTGCCGATCGGCGAGACGTTCGAGCCGGTGCCGATCGCGAACCCCGGTCCGACGATCCACGCCACGGCCCAGCCCACGAAGTCGGGGAGGAACGCGAGTTGGCCGACCGTGATCGTGAGGCCACCGAGCAGACCGGCATGGGACTGCTCGTACAGGGTGATGATGCCCGCGTACGACCGCACGACGAGGAGCGCGACGAGCGTGCTCGCAGCGGCGATGAGGACCGCGACAACGGCGAGGCCGCCCCGGAGCGCCACCCCGATGATCGACCGCCAGAGCACCGGAATCCGCTCGACGAGGTCGAGGGCGCGCTGCGTGACGGCGTCGGGTTCCGCGGAACGACGGCGACGCGTCACCTCCGCGGCGACGAGGAGCGGCACGCCGTACCAGAGCGCCGGCAGCACGATCGACTGCCAGATCGAGGGACGGGAGGCGGTCGAGATGGATGACAGCGCGGTCACGAGACTCAGCATGACGACAACGAGGATGCCCGTGACGCTGCCGATCACCCGGTGGTCGGTCTCGGCGAGGCGACGGCCCGCCCGGGCGCCGAGCCACGCGGTGATCACCGCGAAGCCCAGGGCGGCGATGGTCAGGACGATGGGAGCATCGGCGCCGCTCAGGCCGGTCGCCGCCGCGGTGGCGGAATCGAGCACGAACGTGACGTCCACGCCGTGTCCGAGGAGCCAGATGCTCGACGCGGCACGCCAGAAGACCACCCACGGGATCTGGAGACCGTACTCGAACCCCCAGAGGAGCGTCAGCGGGACGAGTGCGACACCGATGCCGACACCGACCGCGACGACCGCCTCGACGGCGGCGAACAGAGCAGTGGCAGGGCGGTTCATCGCAGCGAGGATACGCGAGCCGCGGGACAGCACCGGGTCGGCGCGCGGCGCCTGTGGAGAGTGCCCAGCCCGAGCACGCGGACGACGGGAGGCGCGGTGCCAGCCGGCACCGCGCCTCCCGTCCGTCTGGCTGCGGCCTAGAGCGCCGCGTACGCCTCGCGGAGCAGCGCCGCCGTCTCGGACGGCGTCTTGCCGACGCGGACGCCGGCGGCCTCCAGGGCCTCCTTCTTCGCCTCGGCGGTACCGGCCGAACCGGACACGATCGCGCCGGCATGGCCCATCGTCTTGCCCTCGGGCGCGGTGAAGCCCGCGACGTAGCCGACGACCGGCTTCGTGACGTTCGCCTTGATGAAGTCCGCGGCACGTTCCTCTGCGTCGCCGCCGATCTCGCCGATCATGACGATCGCCTTCGTCTCGGGGTCCGCCTCGAATGCGGCGAGCGCGTCGATGTGCGTCGTCCCGATCACGGGGTCGCCGCCGATGCCGATCGCGGTGGAGAACCCGAGGTCGCGGAGCTCGAACATCATCTGGTACGTCAGGGTGCCCGACTTCGAGACGAGGCCGATCGGGCCCTTGCCGGTGATCGTGGCCGGGGTGATCCCCACGAGGGACTCACCGGGCGTGATGATGCCGGGGCAGTTCGGGCCGATGATGCGGGTCGTGCCGCCGAGCGCCGTGGCGTGCGCCCAGAACTCCGCGGCGTCCTGCACCGGGATGCCCTCGGTGATCACGACGACGAGCGGGATCTCGGCGTCGATCGCCTCCATCACCGCGTCCTTCGCGAACGCCGGCGGCACGAAGACGATCGAGACGTCCGCGCTCGTCTCCTCCATCGCCTCGACGACGGAGCCGAACACCGGCAGCGTGACGTCGCCGTGGGTGACGGTGGTGCCGGCCTTGCGCGCGTTCACGCCGCCGACGACCGTGGTGCCCGCCTTCAGCATGAGCGCCGTGTGCTTCGTGCCCTCGCCGCCGGTGATGCCCTGGACGATGACCTTCGAATCCTTGTTCAGGAAGATCGACATTGTCGGTTCCTCTCCTTACGCCGCGGCCGCGGCGAGTTCGGCGGCCTTCTCGGCCGCATCGTCCATGGTCGCCACGACGGTGACGAGCGGGTGGTTCGCCGCATCGAGGATGCGACGGCCCTCCTCGACGTTGTTGCCGTCGAGACGCACGACGAGCGGCTTGGTCGCCGCGTCGCCGAGGATGCCGAGCGCGGCGACGATGCCGTTCGCGACGGCGTCGCAGGCGGTGATGCCGCCGAAGACGTTGACGAACACGCTCTTGACCTGCTCGTCGCCCAGGATGACGTCGAGCCCGTTCGCCATGACCTCGGCGGAGGCACCACCGCCGATGTCCAGGAAGTTCGCGGGCTTTACGCCTCCGTGGCGCTCCCCCGCGTAGGCGACGACATCGAGCGTCGACATGACGAGCCCGGCGCCGTTGCCGATGATGCCGACCTCGCCGTCGAGCTTGACGTAGTTGAGCCCGGAGGCCTTCGCCTTGGCCTCAAGCGGGTCCGCGCTGGCCGTGTCCTCGAGCGCCGCGTGGCCCTCGTGCCGGAAGTCCGCGTTGTCGTCGAGCGAGACCTTGCCGTCGAGGGCGACGATGTCGCCGGCCTCGGTGCGGACGAGGGGGTTGACCTCGACCAGGGTGGCGTCCTCGCCCTGGAACACGGCGTAGAGCGCCACGAACACCGGCACGACCTTGGGGATCAGGTCCTCGGGGAAGCCGGCCTGACGAGCGATCTTCTCCGCCTCGGCGTCGTTGATCCCGGTGAGCGGGTTCACCTCCACCCGGGCGAGCGCCTCGGGCTTCTCCACCGCGAGCTGCTCGATCTCCATGCCGCCCTCGACGCTGACGAGCGACAGGTACGAGCGGTTCGCACGGTCGAGCAGCACCGAGAAGTAGAACTCCTCGGCGATCTGCGCGCCCTGGGCGACCATGACCCGCTGGACGACGTGGCCCTTGATGTCGAGCCCGAGGATCGCGCTCGCGGCCTCGAACGCCTCGTCGGGCGTCTTCGCGACCTTCACACCACCGGCCTTGCCACGGCCGCCGGCCTTGACCTGCGCCTTCACGACGACGACGCCGCCGATCTTCTCGGCGGCGGCCCTGGCCTCCTCCGGACTGTCGGCGATGATCCCCTGGAGGACCGGGACGCCGTAGGACTCGAAGAGGTCCCTGGCCTGATATTCGAAAAGATCCACGCTGTTCTTCCTCACCGCATGTCGTGGGCAGCGCCGTCATGGTGTGACGAGCGCCGTTCGGACGGTCGGAGTCCTCGACCTCGAGGTTGCTCGATGTCAAGACAACGGCCGTCCGTCAGCCTAGCTGAGCGGGCTCCCGTCCGGGCCCGTGCATCGTGTTCCAGGTGACGAATGACATCGCGGATCGAGCCAACAAGGCAGCCCGCACGACCTTCGGATGGCAGGAGCTGCGTCAAGGCCAGCTCGCAGGGGTCACCGCGGTGGTCGGCGGGCGGGATGCGCTCGCGGTCATGCCCACCGGGTACGGCAAGTCCGCGATCTACCAGGTCGCCGCCCTCCTCATCGACGGCCCCACCGTCGTGGTGTCACCCCTCATCGCACTTCAGGACGACCAGGTCGCCGGCCTGCGGGCCCGCGCTGACGCAGGGTCGCCGGGGGCCGAGCGGAGCACCCGTGCCGTGGCGATCAACTCGCACCACACGCATGCGCAGATCGCCGAGGCATGGGAGCAGCTCGAGTCCGGCGAGGCCGAGTACGTGTTCCTGGCCCCCGAGCAACTCGCCAAGGACGAGATCGTCGAGCGGCTGCACCGGATCGGCATCCGGCTCTTCGTGGTGGACGAGGCGCACTGCGTGTCCTCGTGGGGGCACGACTTCCGCCCGGACTACCTCCTCCTCGGCGAGGTGATCGAGCGCCTCGACCATCCCGTGGTCCTCGCCATGACCGCCACCGGCTCCGGTCCGGTCCGGCAGGAGATCGTCGAACGCCTCGGCATGCGGGACCCGCTCGTGATCGGCCGCGGCTTCGACCGGCCCAACCTGACCCTCGAGGTGGTCCGCCACACCGGCGACGCCGACAAGCGCGACGCCGTCGTCGAGCAGGTCGCGGCCCTCCCCGTCCCCGGCCTGCTCTACGTGGCGACCCGCCGCGAGACCGCGTGGTACGCCGACGAGCTGACGCACCGCGGCCGGAGAACCGCGGCGTACCACGCGGGGCTCCGCGCCAGCGACCGGGAGGCGGTGCACGCCGCGTTCCTGTCCGGCGAGCTCGACGTCGTGGTCGCCACGAACGCCTTCGGCATGGGGATCGACAAGCCGGACGTGCGGTTCGTCGTGCATGCCGACGTGCCGGAATCGATCGACGCCTACTACCAGGAGATCGGCCGGGCCGGACGAGACCAGGCGCCCGCGACGGCGACACTGCACTACCGCTCCGAGGACCTCGGCCTCCGCCGGTTCTTCGCGTCCGGACATCCCGACCGGGCGGCGCTCCGTCGCGTGTTCGAGGCGGTCCCGGCGTCGGGCGCGATCCGCCGGCCGGACATCGCAGCAGCCGTCGAGCAGTCCCCCCGCTCCATCGGCCGCGTGGTCAATGCGCTCATCGAAGCGGGCGCCCTGGCGGAGACCGGGCACGGGCTCGTCCGCACCGACACCGTCGCCGCGCGGGACGGGGATGCAGCCGGGGACGCGGCCATCGCCTGCGCCGAGGACCGCGAGCGCGTCGAGGAGTCACGGATCGCGATGATGCAGCAGTTCGCCGAGACGTCGGGGTGCCGACGGCAGTTCCTCCTCGGCTACTTCGGCGACGCGCTGCCCGAGCCGTGCGGGAACTGCGACACCTGCGCGTCCGGGTCCGCGCTGGCCGAGGAGGGCCGGACCGCCACGGACGGAGACGACGACGAGTTCCCGCCGGAATCCGAGGTCGAGCACACCGAGTGGGGCCACGGCACCGTGATGAGCGCCGAGCAGGATCGCATCACCGTCTTCTTCGAGTCCGCCGGCTACCGCGTGCTCTCGATCGACGACATCCGATCGCGCGGGTTGCTGGCGATCGCGTGAGCGTGCGGCCAGCGTCATGCCCGCTGCCTGGGCACCTCCTGCAGATATCGGGATGTGCTCGGGGCAACGCGTAGTCAGGAGGGGTCGCGGAAGGACTCGGCGGCACCAGGACACGAAGGAGAGACCCATGACCAAGGACGTCAACGTGCAGGCTCAGCAGCATCTCGGCGAGCTCTTGGAGGCGCGGGCCTTCGACCGGTTCCCCGAGGTCTGGGACGAGAACGTGATCGACCACGATCCGGCCCCCGGCCAGGCGCCCGGCCTCGAGGGCATCGTCGCGTTCTGGACGGAGTTCACCGCCGCGTTCCCCGACCTCGCACTCCAGCCCGAGTCGCTCGTCGCCGATGATGACTCGGTGTCGGTCGTCCTGACGATCACCGGCACGCACGACGGCGAGTTCCAGGGGCACGCCCCCACCGGCAAGTCGTTCACCGTCCGCGGCATCCAGGTCGCAAGGTTCCGCGACGGCAGGATCGTCGAGCGATGGGGCGCGACGGACGAGAAGGGCATCGCCGACCAGCTGGCGCTCGGCAGCAAGAAAGCGCACTTCGTCAGCGAGTGACGAGCATGATCAGCACCACGGCTTCCGAGCCGGCATCACTACCCCGATCCATCAGGAGGACACCATGAGCGACCCCGGCATCGACCCCGTCAGCGACCTCGACGAGAGCACCCGCGAACGGGACGGCATCGACGACGAGCACGTCGGCCCCTACGAGGTCGACGAGGACGAGGAGTCCCTGCAGACGGCCACGAACGACGCCGTCGCGGGCGAGACAGTCGAACCGCAGCCGGGCGACGGCACGGACGACGGCCCCACCGGCGGCGCTCCCCGTGAGGGCGAGCCCGACCTGTGGGAGCAGGAGAACGACGGCGGCAGCCCCGACCTCGGCACCGACGTGAACAGCCCGCTCTGATTCTCCGGCGGACCAGGCGGGCTGGAGGGTCGGCACCGGACGTGTGCCGACCCTCCAGTCCGTCTCCAGCTCCCCGGGACGACGGTGCCGTGCGGCGGTTCGCGGCAGACGCGGCACTCGTCCTCGCCGGCGGACGCGCGATCCTGCTGCAGATCGCCGACCCCGTCGTCGCGGCCGGTGTCGCCCGCCACAGCGACTTCGCGCACCGTCCGCAGCAGCGGCTCGTGCACACGCTCATGTACGTGTACGCGGTCGTGCTCGGAACAGCGGAGGAGGCGGCCGCCGCGGTCCGCTTCGTCCACCGCGCGCACGAGCCGGTCGCCGGGGCCGATGATCCCCAGCGTCAGCTCTGGGTCGCGGCGACGCTGTACGACTCCGCGATCCGCATGCACGAGCTCGTGCACGGACCGGTCGACCCCGACCTGGCCACGGCCGTGCTGCGCGCCTACGAGCCGATCGGCACCGCGCTCCGGGTCCCGCCCGCGATGTGGCCGGCGACGCCGGATCTGTTCGCCGCGTACTGGGCCGACGCGCTCGGCCGGCTCGACGTGACCGACGAGGCCCGCGGTGTCGTGCGGGACCTCCTGCATCCGCGGTTCGCGCCGGCATGGATCCGCGCGGCGATGCCTCTGGTCCGCGTCGTCACCGTGGGCCTGCTGCCGGACGCCGTGCGCGCGGGCTTCGGCATCGCCTGGGGGCGCGCCGAGCAGCGACGCTTCGACCGGACGATCGCCCTGGTGCGGGTCGTGGTCACCGCGGTGCCCGCACCGCTGCGACGCCTGCCCGCGCGGGTCCTGCTCCGCGAACTGCGCCGGGCCGCGGCCGGGCACAGCTGAGCGCCGGCGCCGTGCCGGGTGGCAGGGTGAACGGGTGAGCACTTCCCTCTCCGGCGACGACACCCTGGACCTCCCCGAGTTCGACGCGCCGCCGCCCGATCCGATGACGCTCGTGCAGCGCTGGCTCGACCTCTCCGAGGAGCACGAGGTCTCGGAGCCGCTGTCGATGACGCTCGCGACGGCCTCCGCGGACGGCGTGGTCAGCGCCCGGACGGTGGACGTGAAGACGATCGACGAGGACGGGCTCGTGTTCGGCACATCCGACCAGTCCCGGAAGGGCGCTGACCTGGCCGAGAATCCGAGCGCGGCGCTGCAGGTCTACTGGCGCGAGACGATGCAGCAGCTCCGGTTCGAGGGCCGCGCGATCCGTCTGTCCGACGCGGACTCCGACGGCCTGTTCACCGCCCGCTCCCCGAAGTCCCGTGCCGCCACCGCGGTCTCGCGCCAGTCGGCGCCGTTCTCGGCGACGGATCCGGAGCAGGGCATCGACCGTCTGCTCGCGGACGCGAACGCGCTGCTCGACGAGCACGGCGACGACGTCCCTCGGCCGCCGACCTGGGCGGCGTACCGACTCGTCCCGTCGACCGTCGAATTCTGGAAGGGCAGTCGCGATCGCATGCACCGGCGCATCCGGTACACCGCGACGGAGACCGGCTGGGCGGTGGAACGCCTGCAGCCCTGATCCTTCCGGCTCCGGCTCCGGCTCCGGCTACAGCTTTTTGATCGGGGCGATCTTGATCAGGAGCTTCTTGCGCCCGGCGGCATCGAAGAGGATCTCGGCGATGCGTTTCGCGCCGGTGCCCGTGACGGAGGTGACCCGGCCCTCCCCGAAGTCGACGTGCCTGATGCGGTCCCCGGCTGCGAGCTCCATGTCCCCGTTGTCCCGGACCTGCCCGGAGACACGGTTCGCCCACTCGGTCTTTGGGCGGGTCTTCGCCGCAGCCGTCGCACGGTCGAAGCTCCCGCCGTTGAATCCGCCACCGCGGTACCCGCCGCCGACCCCGCCCTCCCGGCGCGCGTTAAGCGCACGGGGCTGGGTGCCGCCGCGGCTGTTCGCCATGCCCGGCGACTGCTTCCACTCGATGAGCCCCTCGGGGATCTCCTGGAGGAACCGGGACGGCATCGCGACGTTGACCTCGCCGAACTGGGCGCGGGTCATCGCGAGGGACAGGAACAGGTGTTTCCGGGCGCGCGTGATGCCGACGTAGAACAGGCGCCGCTCCTCCGACGGGCCACCCGGCTCCGCCGCGGACATCCGGTGCGGGAGCAGGTCTTCCTCGACCCCGGTCAGGAACACCGCCTCGTACTCCAGGCCCTTCGCAGTGTGCAGCGTCATGAGGGACACCGTGCCGGAGGAGTCGTCGAGCTCATCCGCGGCGGCCACCAGCGAGACCTCCGTCAGGAAGTCGGCGAGGGTGCCGTCCGGGTTGTTCTTCTGGAACTCCCGCGTCACCGCGACGAGCTCATCGACGTTGTCCGCGCGAGCGGCGTCCTGCGCGTCCGGGGAGGCACGAAGGACGTCGAGCATCTTCGACCCCTCGAGCAGCTGCGTCAGCGTGTCGACCACGGGCTGATGCTCGGCCCGCGATGCGATGTCGTCGAGCATCGCGGCGAACTCAGTGATCGCCGTGCGCACCTTCGGCCCGAAGCCGAGCTCGCCGGCGTGCCGCAGGGCCTCGCGCAGCGTGACGTCGTGCTGGTCCGCGTACCGCTGCAGCGTGGTCTCGGTGACGGCGCCGATGCCGCGCTTCGGCACGTTGAGGATCCGCCGCAGCGACAGCGGGTCGGAGGGGTTCGCGACGGTGATGAGGTACGCCATGGCGTCCTTGATCTCGGCGCGCTCGTAGAACTTGGTGCCGCCGAGCACCCGGTACGGGACCGCCGCGCGGATGAGGATCTCCTCCAGCGCACGCGTCTGCGAGTTGGTCCGGTAGAACACCGCCATGTCGCGGTAGTCCACGTGCTCGTCGTCGTGCAGGCGCTGGATCTCGTCCGCGACGAACTGCGCCTCGTCGTGCCCGGTGTAGCCCGTGAATCCGATGATCTTCTCGCCGGCACCGACGTCGGTGAACAGGTTCTTCGCCTGGCGGTCGAAGTTGTTCGCGATGACGGCGTTCGCGGCGTCGAGGATGTTCTGCGTCGAGCGGTAGTTCTGCTCGAGGAGGATCACCCGGCTGTTCGGGTAGTCCCGCTCGAACTCCACGATGTTGCGGATGTCGGCGCCGCGGAACGCGTAGATGGACTGGTCGGAGTCGCCCACCACCGTGAGCGATGCGGGTGCGATCGACCCGTCGGCCTCGCGCATGCGCGCCACGGCCTGGCCGCTGTCCTCGAGCCGGTCGACCTGCTCCGGGGCGACCGGGCGAGTGAGCTCGCGGATGAGCGCGTACTGCGCGTGGTTCGTGTCCTGGTACTCGTCGACGAGCACGTACCGGAACCGTCGCTGGTACAGCGCCGCGACCTCAGGGAACGCGCGGAACAGGAACACGGTCTGCCCGATGAGGTCGTCGAAGTCGAACGCGTTCGCGCGGCGGAGCTCCCGCGAGTACTGCCGGAACACCTCCAGGAACATGACCTCCTGCGGGTCGCCGGTGTTCATGTCGCGAGCGTAGGACTCGACGTCCTGCAGCTCGTTCTTCGCCTTGGAGATCTTGTTCGCGACGGCGCCGACGGTCAGGCCGAGCGAGTCGGCCTCCAGCTCCTTGAGGATCCGCTTCAGCAGCGCGCGCGAGTCGGCCGAGTCGTAGATGGTGAACGACGACGTGAACCCGAAGCGCTCGGACTCGCGGCGGAGGATGCGCACGCACGCCGAGTGGAACGTCGAGATCCACATGCCCTCGGCCGCATTGCCGACGAGCGCCGCGACGCGGTCGCGCATCTCCGCCGCGGCCTTGTTCGTGAACGTGATCGCGAGGATCTGGCTCGGCCAGGCCTCTCGGTTGGCCAGGAGGAGCGCGATGCGCCGGGTGAGTACGCTCGTCTTGCCGGATCCAGCGCCTGCCACGATCAGGAGGGACTCGCCGCGGTACTCGACCGCCTCCTTCTGCTGCGGGTTCAGCCCCGCGGTGAAGGGGTCCTCGTATGCACGGCGCTCGCCCGAGCCGGCGGAGGAGTTCGCGGCACGGTCGGGGGCGGAGTCGAAGGGGTCGAGCACGATCGTCATGTCCGAGCCAGTGTAGGCGCGACCGCGGACACCAGCAGGAGCGGGACGACGTGGCGTGGAGGCGGCTACCGGAGCATCGCGCGAGCCGCCACGGCCAGGTCCGCGTGGTCGGCGAACACCCCGTCGACGCCCGTGCGCATCACGGAGGTGTACCAGCGCTGCCAGTCGCCGTGGGCCGCAGCCCCGCCTGTGCGCCGGAGCGGTCCGGGCAGCGACGTGTTCTCCGGCCGGAGGGTCCAGGTGAACACGTCGAGCCCGGCCGCGTGCGCGCGCTCGACGATGTCGCTCCGGACGGGCGCCGGGTCGTCCGGAGCGACGGTGTCGACCCCGGCCATCAGCGTCCGCACGCTGACGCTGATCCCGTCGAGCGTCGTGGCGAGCGCGGCGAGCTGCGCGTCGGACCGCTCAGAGGCGTATGTCGGCGCAGCGGCGCCGTGTCGGTCCTGCTCGTCGGGCGCGGACCCGCCGGCCTCCATGAGGTACATGCGCCGGCCGCCCGTTCCGCGGGCGGCGAGGTCGTGGAGGACCCGCTTCTCGAAGCTCTCGAGCGTGAGTCGGGCGTCGGACCGCCAGCCGTGCCGGGCGAGCGTGGCGTCGACGAGGTCGTCGAGGGGCAGGCCGATGCGCGCGAAGTACGTCGCGTGCTTGATCTCGGCGACGAGGCCCACCGGTCGTGACGCCTCGTCGAGGATCGCGAGCAGGTCCTCCAGGCGGAGCAGCGGCTGCTTGCCGTCGTGGGCGGCACTGCCCGGCCGAAGCTCCGGGAGCCGCTCCCGTGTCCGGAGCGTCATCAGCTCCGCCCAGGTGAAGTCCTCGGTGAACCATCCGGTCACCCGGGTGCCGTCGATCCGCTTCGTCGTCCGGCGGTCACGGAACTCGGCATGACCGGCGACATCAGTCGTCCCGGAGATCTCGTTCTCGTGCCGCAGGACGAGCACGCCGTCCCTCGTGGCGACGACGTCCGGCTCGATGGCGTCGGCCCCGAGCTCGATCGCGAGGTCGTATGCGGCGCGCGAGTGCTCGGGGCGGTACCCGCAGGCCCCTCGGTGCGCGATGACAGCGGGCTGGGAAGCAGCGGGGAACGGGCCGTCGACGGGCATGGGACCGACACTACGGGCGTTCTCCCAGAGGACGGCAGGAGGATCGACGTCCGGTCCCACCACCCGGTCATGGCCCGCGATCCATGACCAGGCGACCTGCAGTCCGCTCATCGCGAACCCCCAGCCTGGCGGGCCTCCAAGCCCCTAGTCTGAGAGAACACGGATATTCGTACCCGTCGCCCTCCGCCCGAGCAACATCGGCCGGAGCCCAAGCAGCAGAGGAATCCCGAGGACCCCATGGCCTTCAAGCCCGGTTTCGATCAGTCCCCCGCCTTCAACAACGCGGGCCGCAACGCCTACAACAGCGGGCAGAACCCGTACGGGCAGAACCAGTACGGCGCGCAGTACGGCGGACAGCCGTACGGGCAGCAGGCGCCGTACGGGCAGCAGCAGCCGTACGGGCAGCAGGCGCCGACGCCTGAGCAGCTCGCCCACATGTACGACCGGCCGGCGGCCGGCCCCGTCGAGACCGAGCGGATGTCCTACGAGGACACCATCGTCAAGACGACGATCACGTTCGGGGTGCTCGTCGTCGGCGCGGTCATCGGCTGGAACGTCCCGGGCCTCATGCTCGTCGGCGCGCTCGTCGGATTCGTCCTGGCCCTCGTCAACACCTTCAAGAAGAAGCCGTCCCCGGCGCTCATCCTGCTGTACGCGGGCATGGAGGGGCTGTTCGTCGGCGGCATCTCGGCGGTCTTCAACCAGATGTGGGACGGCATCGTGGCACAGGCCGTGTTCGGCACGCTCGGCGTCTTCGCCGTGACCCTCGTGCTGTTCTCATTCGGCAAGATCCGCGCGAGCGCCCGGGCGACGAAGATCTTCATCGTGGCGATGGTCGGGTACCTGGCCTTCTCGCTCGTCAACGTCGTGCTGCAGTGGACCGGCGTGCAGGACTCCGCGTTCGGCCTCCGCGACGTCGAGGTCTTCGGCATCCCGCTCGGCGTGCTCATCGGCATCTTCGTGGTGATCATGGCGGCGTACTCGCTCGTGCTCGACTTCGACCGGATCCAGACCGGCGTGCAGCGGGGCGCTCCCCGCATCTACGCCTGGACCGCGGCGTTCGGTCTCGTCGTCACCCTGGTGTGGCTCTACGTCGAGGTCCTGCGCCTCCTCGCGATCCTCCGCGGCAACGACTGACCCGGTCCGGTGCGGCCACGTACGCACGCGACACGTCGAGGAATCAGAAATCGTCGCCTCCCGATCCGGGGGGCGACGATTTCTGATATCTGGGGGGGGGAGGACCGGGGTCACTCCCACTCGATCGTGCCGGGCGGCTTGCTCGTCACGTCGAGCACGACCCGGTTGACGTCCGGCACCTCGTTCGTGATGCGGTTCGAGATCCGGGCCAGCACGTCGTACGGCAGGCGTGTCCAGTCCGCGGTCATCGCGTCCTCGGAGCTCACCGGACGCAGCACGATCGGGTGCCCGTAGGTGCGCCCGTCGCCCTGGACCCCGACCGAACGGACGTCGGCGAGCAGCACGACCGGGCACTGCCAGATCTCCTGGTCGAGGCCCGCCGCACTGAGCTCGGCGCGCACGATCGCGTCCGCGGCACGGAGGAGGTCGAGGCGGTCCTTCGTGACCTCGCCCACGATACGGATCCCGAGTCCCGGGCCGGGGAACGGCTGCCGGCCGACGATGACCTCGGGCAGCCCGAGCTCGCGGCCGATCGCCCGGACCTCGTCCTTGAACAGCGCCCGCAGCGGCTCGACGAGCTCGAACGTCATGTCCTCGGGCAGCCCACCGACGTTGTGGTGCGACTTGATGTTCGCCGTGCCGCTGCCGCCACCGGACTCGACCACGTCCGGGTACAGCGTGCCCTGGACGAGGAACCGCACACCCTCCTCCGACCCCTCGGCGCGGGCCTCGAGCACGAGCGCCTCGGCCGCGGCCTCGAACGTGCGGATGAACTCCCGCCCGATGATCTTGCGCTTCTGCTCGGGGTCGCTCACGCCGGCGAGCGCGTCGAGGAACTGCTGCTCGGCGTCGACCGTGACGAGTCGGACCCCGGTGGCGGCGACGTAGTCCTCCTCCACCTGCTTGCGCTCGTCGGCGCGGAGGAGGCCGTGGTCGACGAACACGCAGGTGAGCTGATCGCCGACGGCCTTCTGGACGATCGCCGCGGCGACCGCGGAGTCGACGCCCCCGGACAGGCCGCAGATCACCCGCGCGCTGCCGACCTGCTCCCGGATGCGCGCGACCTGCTCGGCGATGACGCTGTCGCTGTTCCAGTCGCCGGGGAGCCCCGCCGCCTTGTGCAGGAAGTTCTCGATGACGCGCTGTCCCTCGGCCGAGTGCTTGACCTCCGGGTGCCACTGCACGCCGTACAGCTTGCGCTCGTCGGAGCCGAACGCGGCGACGGGCGTCGACGAACTCGTCGCGAGGACGTCGAAGCCCTCCGGCGCTGTGCGGACGGAGTCGCCGTGGCTCATCCACGCGGTCTGCGCGGCGGGCTGGCCGCCGAGGAGCGTGCCGCCGTCCCCCACGAGCTCGACGTCGGTCGCGCCGTACTCACGGAGGCCCGTGTTCTGGACCTCGCCCCCCAGGGACTTCGCCATCACCTGGAAGCCGTAGCAGATGCCGAGCACGGGCACGCCGAGGTCGAGGATGCCCTCGTCCAGGTTCGGTGAGCCGGCCTCGTAGACGCTGGACGGTCCTCCTGACAGGACGATCGCTGCGGGCGCTTTCTCGGCGATCTCCGCCGCCGTGATGGTGTGCGGGACGATCTCGCTGTAGACGTTCGCCTCGCGCACCCGACGCGCGATGAGCTGGGCGTACTGTGCGCCGAAGTCGACGACGAGGACTGGGCGCTGTTCGGTCTCGCTCACCGAGCGGCCTCCTTCTCGCGCTGCTTCGCAGCGGTCAGATCGTGGTACGTGCCCATCGCGATGGCCGCCATGCGGTGCTCGACGACGAACGACAGGAACGGGACGACGCCACCGAGGGCGATGAGCAGGAAGCGGATCGGCTTCCAGCGCATGATGCTCCACAGGCGGAAGTCGGAGAAGAGATAGAGCACGTACAGCCAGCCGTGGGCGATGAGAATGCCGATCGACAGGTTGACGGTCCCGGGGTCCTTGCCCGCAGTGCCCTCCGGCACCAGGAAGCCGCTGCCGCCGAGCTGCATCTCCAGGTGCAGCGGCGTGTACTTGAGGACCATCTCGAGTACGAGGAGCAGGAGCATGACACCCGTGATGTACGCCGAGACACGGTAGAGCCGAACCGCTCCCGGGATCTTCGGGATGTCGCGGGTCTTCACGGTCAGGGCCATGCGTCGATCCTACCGTTGGGCCGCGTCGGCCTCGGCGAGCGGCGGCGCACCCTGTGGAGGCTCGGAGGCGTCCGCCTCGTCGCCCGCCTCCTCCTGCTCCCGCTCCCACGCGTCCTTCACGAACCGGTACCAGAGGAACACGGCGAAGCCGGCGAAGACGACCCACTCGACGGCGTAGAAGAGGTTCAACCAGTCGAACTGGACCTCTCGCGTCGGGGCGCGGTCGGCGATGGTGCCGAGCCTCGCCTCCGCCGCCGCGGACTGCGACGCGACGATGTACCCGCCGTAGACCTGGCCATCGAAGTGCTTCCACTCGTTCACGAGGCGCGCGGTCGCAACCGCGCTGTACTCCCCCTTCGTGAAGTCGTCCTGGTCCGGCGACTCGGCCGGGTAGTACCGCCCCTCGACGGTGACGTCACGGCCGGTGATGGCACGCTCTCCCCCGGCGACGGCGGCCGCGCGCGAGTCTGCGAAGCCGATGACGATCGGGAGGCTCGCGCCGGTCTTCGCGTCGACGAACTGCCCGACGGTCTGGTACGTCCCGCCGCCGCTCCGTCCCGTCAGCACGATCGTGCCGCCCGGTGCGAAGTGCCCGCGGACGCTGATCTTCTGCCCGGCGAGGGTCTCGCTCATCGGCACCTGCGGCTCGGCGATCTCGTCGAGCTGGCGCCGGGTCTCCGTGGCGGCGGGACCGGGCTTGCCGTTCTCGATGCTCCGCTCCAGCTGCCACTTGCCCAGGCCCGCGAAGGTCCCGGCGAGCGCCACTGCGAGCAGGAGCAGCGCGATCCACCGCGGGCGTCGCGCCACGTTCCACATGTCGTCAGTACTCCGGATCCCGCTGTCGGCCCGCCCGCTGGTCGGACTGCTGTCCGCCCTGCTGCGCGAGGATGTCGATCGGCGACACCGGCACGTGCTCCTCGTCGCTCTCGACCACGGGTGGGCTGGAGGCGGACCCGGAGCCCGGTACGGACGGCATCGCCGCTCCATTCTCGCGCGGTTCGCTGCCCGCGGCCTCCACGAGGGCGATCTCCTCGGCGAACATGCGGTCGCGTTCCTGCCGATTCGCGGCGGCAGCGGCGGTGGCGCGGCCACGCATGCTCCGCCGCGATCGCAGCACGAGACGACCGATCCGGTCGGAGTTGCTCGCGAGGAGCGGACCGAGGATCGCCATGACGAGGATGTACAGACCGGCGAAGGCGGTGAGCCGTTCCTCCAGTCCCGCTGCCGCCGCCAGGGTCGCGAGGATGAGCGCGAACTCCCCGCGGTTGACCAGGATGACGGCGGTGTTGATGCCTGCCTGGGCGCCGAATCCGTTGAGCCGCGCCACGACCTGCCCGGCGACGGCGTTGAGCACGACGGTCATGCCGACGGCCGCGATGACGGGCCACAGGACGTCCGCGAACGTCGCGACGTCCAGCGTCAGCCCGAAGTTGACGAAGAAGAACGCGCCGAAGACGTCGCGCATCGGCAGCGCGAGCTGCTCGATCCGGTCCCGGTACCGGGTGGCGCCGCAGAGCAGCCCGATGACGAACGCGCCGATCGCGTCGGTCACGCCGAGCAGGTCGCCCAGGCCGCCGAACAGCACCGCGAGGCCGAAGAAGAGGACCGTGAACAGCTCGTCGTCGCGGGTGCTGAACGCGCGCGAGACGAAGGCACCGCCCCAGCGGGCGAGCGAGAACATGACGATGAGGAAGCCGAACGCGAGCACGAGCTTGCCGACGACCGCCCAGACGTTCGTCTCGCCGCTCAGCACGACCGAGACGATCGCCAGGTAGATGGCGATGAAGACGTCCTCGATGACGGTCACGCCGAGGATCATCGGTGTCTCGTCGTTGGCGAGCCGCCGCAGCTCGATGAGGAGCTTCGTGACGATCGCGCTGGAGCTCGTCGCGGTCATGCCCGCGATGACGAGGGCCTCCCGTGTGCCCCAGCCGAGCGAGAACCCGAACGCGAAGCCGACGCCCATGTTGATGACCACGTAGGTTCCGCCCGACACCAGGAGCTTCCCGGCGTTGCCGTAGAACTCCTCCTGGTCGAACTCCAGCCCGAGGCTGAAGAGCAGGAGGATCAACCCGAATGTCGCGATGAGCTCGATCGTGTGCGACTCGACGTTGAGACCGATCCAGCTCGAGTGCGGGCTCGCGATCAGACCCACCAGGATGTAGATCGGGATCGCCGGCAGTCCGACGAGCTTGCCGAGTCGTCCGAGGACGTAGGCGATGAGGAACAGGCCGCCGATGGTCAGCAGGTCGTCACCGAGGTGCATCGGCCTACACCCCGGGCGGAGCCTCGACGGACGCCGCCGTCAGCGCACCGTTTCGGTAGTACGAGAACGCCTTCGCGACCTTCTCCGGGGAGCCGGCCACCACAAGGGTGTCGCCCGGGAACACGACGAAGTCCTCGGACGGAGCGGGGTTCGCGGAGTCCCCGCGCACGACGGCGACGACGGTGAGGCCGACGATCCCGGAACCGGCGACACCGCCGAGCGGCTTGCCGGCGATCGCGTCGTCGTAGTCCACCGAGAACCAGTCGATGGAGAGCCCGGGAATCTCGTCGAGCTTCGACAGGCTCTCGGTGATGCGGGTGCCGCCGAGCAGCTCCGCGAGCGTGTGCGCCTCGTCCTCGCTGAGCCGCAGCGAGACTTTCTCAGAGCGGTCGGCACCGTCGCCGACGTCGGCGAACGAGATGAGATCGGAGTGTCCCGACCGGTGCGTGATGACCCCGCACTTGCCACCGTCGTCGGTGTAGAAGCTGTGCAGCACGCCGACTCCGGGGAGTTTGACGCGATGGACGTCGACCATGATGGCTCCCTTGAGTAGTCCATCCATGGTAACGCTGGCCGTGCGCAGCCATTCCGCCGTAGGAGACGCTGTGGATGGGCGCGGCATGCAGACGCTGTGGAGGGGCGCGGCATGCAGACGCTGTGGAGGGGCGCGGCATGCAGACGCTGTGGAGGGGCGCGGCACCGTGCACCGCGCCCCGTGCGTCACCGCGGCTCGGTGGTCTTCTCGCCGACGGTCTGCTCGTCCGCCGCCGTTCCCCCGGAGGCGGTCCGCCCGGCGGCGGCACCGGCGGTCGCAGCGTCGACCCGGACGTCGTCCTCCTCGAACCCGAAGGCGATGTCCGGCGCCTCCAGGCGGACACGATCCGCTGCTGCGTCATCCGGCTGCAGCTGGCTCGCGCGCTCCGCGGCCACGCGCTTGCGGTAGTTCGCGATCTCTGCCTCGGTCCGCTCGTCGTCCCAGCCGAGCACGCCCGCCATGAGCCGCGCGGCGACGGGCGCGGCGGAGTCACCACGGTCCCACGCCTCGATCGAGATGCGCGTGCGACGGGCGAGCACGTCCTCCAGATGCAGGGCGCTCTCGTGGCTCGCCGCGTACACGACCTCGGCGCCGATGTAGTCGTCCGCGCCGGGCAGTGGTTCCGCCAGCGACGGGTCGCTCTCGATGAGCTGCAGAACCTCGTCGGCGAGCGTGCCGTACCGGTTCAACAGGTGCTCGACGCGGACCTTGTGCAGGCCGAACCTGCGGGCGATCCGGCCGCGCCGGTTCCACGCCGCCCGGTAGCCTTCGGCGCCGACCAGCGGGATCTCCTCGGTCGCCGACTCGGGGATCTTGCCGTCGAGCGCGGCGACGGCCTCGTCGATGGCGTCTTTCGCCATCACCCGATAGGTCGTCCACTTGCCACCGGCGACGACGACGAGGCCGGGGACAGTGTGCGCGACGACGTGCTCACGGGACAGCGTCGACGTCTGGTCGGATTCTCCGGCCAGGAGGGGACGGAGTCCGGCGTAGACGCCCTCCACGTCCTCCCGGGTCAGCGGCACCGCGAGCACCGCGTTGACGTGCTCGAGGATGTAGTCGATGTCCGCGGCCGTGGCGGCCGGATGCCCCTTGTCGAGCTCCCAGTCGGTGTCCGTGGTGCCGACGAGCCAGTGCCGGCCCCACGGGATCACGAACAGGACGCTCTTCTCGGTGCGGAGGATCATGCCCATCGTCGACTGGAATCGGTCGCGCGGGATGACGAGGTGGACGCCCTTCGATGCGCGGACCTTGAACTGTCCCCGCTCACCGACCATCGCCTGCGTGTCATCGGTCCAGACGCCCGTCGCGTTCACCACCTGCTTCGCCCGGATCTCGAAGCGCTCGCCGGTCTGGATGTCGTGCGCGTGCGCACCGACGACCCGCTCACCGATCTTGACGAACCCCTCGATCCGCACCCGGCTCGCCGCCGCCGCGCCGTAGCTGGAGGCGGTGCGCACCAGCGACGACACGTACCGGGCGTCGTCGACCTGGGCGTCGTAGTAGGTCATGCCGCCGATGAGGGCGTCCTTGGACAGGCTCGGGATCGCGCGCATCACCTGACGCTTCGACAGGTGCCGGTGGTGCGGCACCCCGGGCGGGCGGCCTCCGGACCAGCTGAACGCGTCGTACAGCGCCATGCCGACACCGATGTAGAACCGCTCCCACACGCGGTGGTTGAGCGGGTAGAGGAACTTCACGGGCTTCACCAGGTGCGGGGCGAGGCGCTGCAGCAGGAGCCCGCGTTCGATGAGGGCCTCGCGGACCAGCGCGAAGTTCAGCTGCTCGAGGTACCGGATGCCGCCGTGCACGAGCTTCGAGGACCGGCTGGACGTGCCGGACCCCCAGTCCCGGGCCTCCACGATGCCGACGCTCAAGCCGCGGGTCACGGCGTCGAGCGCACTGCCGGCACCGACGATCCCGCCACCGATGACGAGGACGTCGAGCTCCTGCGTCTTCAAGGTCTCGAGTGCGGCCTCACGCTCCGCCGGACCGATCTTGGTCGAGATGGAGACCGGGTTCGTCGCGCCCCGTGTCCCGGTGGTTGCCGTCGCCTCTGCCATGGTTCGCCTCCGCGGTCGATTCGATGGACGCCGGGACGCGGGACCCGTCAGGAGCCCACGCGGAGGCGTCGGCGCCGGCGGTCAGCGCACCGGGTCAGTGCGCGTGGTACGGCGCCAGGACCACTTCTACTCGCTGGAACTCCTTGACGTCGGAGTATCCGGTCGTCGCCATGGACCGGCGGAGTGCACCGACGAGGTTCGCACGGCCGTCGGAGGTCGGCGTCGGCCCGTTCAGCACGTTCTCCAGCGGGGCGATGGTGCCCACCTCGACCCGCCGGCCGCGCGGGAGCTCCGGGTGGTGCGCCTCCGAGCCCCAGTGGAACCCGTGGCCCGGTGCGTCGGTCGCCCGTGCGAGCGCGGTGCCGAGCATGACGGCGTCCGCGCCGGTCGCGATCGCCTTGACGATGTCGCCGGAGGTGTCGAGACCGCCGTCGGCGATGACGTGCACGTACCGGCCACCGGACTCGTCCAGGTAGTCGCGGCGCGCGCCGGCGACGTCGGCCACGGCGGTGGCCATCGGGGCGTGGATGCCGAGCGCGGCGCGGGTGGTGGACGCGGCTCCCCCGCCGAAGCCGACAAGCACCCCCGCGGCACCCGTGCGCATGAGGTGGAGGGCCGCCGTGTAGGTGGACGCGCCGCCCACGATCACGGGGACGTCGAGCTCGTAGATGAACTTCTTGAGGTTGAGCGGCTCCGCGTTCTGCGAGACATGCTCGGCGGAGACCGTCGTGCCACGGATGACGAACAGGTCGACGCCGGCGTCGACGACGGTGCTCGAGAACTCCTGCGTGCGCTGCGGGCTGAGCGCGCCGGCGACGGGCACCCCGGCCGCGCGGATCTCGGCGAGGCGGGCGGTGATGAGCTCGGGCTTGATCGGCTCGGCGTAGATCTCCTGCATGCGCGTGGTGACGGTGCCGTCGGTGAGCGCGCGGATCTCGGCGAGGTAGGGCTCCGGGTCCTCGTACCGGGTCCACAGGCCCTCGAGGTCGAGAACCCCGAGCATGCCGAGCTCGCCCATGCGGATGGCGGTCGCCGGCGACACGACGGAGTCCATCGGCGCCGCGATGATCGGCGACTCGAACGTGAACGCGTCGATCGACCACTGGACCGAGACGTCACGGGGGTCTCGCGTTCGGCGGGAGGGGACCACCGCGATGTCGTCGAACGCGTATGCGCGGCGTCCGCGCTTGCCGGTACCGATCTCGACTTCACTCACCGGGCAAGCCTAGCCGGTGCGGTCCGACGATGACCCGGCCGGACGGACTTCCCGCCGAGGCGCCACCAGCAGCACGCGGATGCGGGACCCGTCGCGCTCGTCATGATGCGGCGGACGGGAGGATCACCACGGTTCGTCGCGCCGGTCCTGGTCCTGCCAGGGGAGCATGCGTCCCGCGACGAGCATGAGGAACCCGCCGAGCCACCAGGTGAGGAGCACCGCCCACCAGGGATTGCGCCTCCCAGAGCCGTTCCCGTTCGCCATGCGCATGCTGATATACTACCCGGACGCACAGCAGAGGGACCGCACGGGCGGTAGGCCTCCATGCGGTCCCTCTGGCGAGTGTCGCCCCCACAGCGGCACCCGCGGTCGACACGGCTACTTGGCGGCGTCGACGTCCTTGGCGAGCGTTCCGAGGTAGAGCTCGATGACCTTGGGGTCGTCGGCGAGCTCACGCCCGGTGCCCGTGTATGCGTTCCTGCCCTGGTCGAGCACGTACCCACGATCGCATATCTGCAGGCATCGGCGGGCGTTCTGCTCGACCATGATGATCGACACACCCGCCTTGTTGATCCGGCGCGTGCGGATGAACGTCTCGTCCTGGCGCACCGGCGACAGGCCGGCACTCGGCTCGTCGAGGAGGAGCACCTTCGGGTCCATCATGAGCGCCCGCGCCATCGCCACGGACTGCCGCTCCCCGCCGGACAGTGAGCCGGCCCGCTGCCCGCGACGCTGACCGAGCACGGGGAACAGGTCGTAGATGACCTCGAGGCGCTCGGCGAACTTCCGCGGCCGCAGGTACATGCCCATCTGCAGGTTCTCCTGGATCGACAACGACGGGAACACGTTGTTCGTCTGCGGCACGAACCCGACACCGGCCTGCACGAGCTTGTTCGCCTTGAGGTTCGTGATGTCCTCGCCGGCGAGCGTCACCGAGCCGCTCCGGACGTTGACGAGACCGAACAGCGCCTTGAGGAGCGTCGACTTGCCGGCGCCGTTCGGTCCGATGATGCCGATGAGCTCACCCGGATACACGTCGAGGTCGCAGCCGTTCAGGATATTGACGCCCGGCAGGTACCCGGCGACGACGTTGTCCGCCCGCATCACCGGCTCCCGCGTGGCGGCGCCGGCGGGCGCTGAGGACCCGGCGGGCGTGGTGGTCGGCTCGCTCATCGCGCGCCTCCTTCCGTGTCGGACGTGGCGGTTCCCGGAGTGGAGGCGGCCGTGCCGTCCGCACCCGTGCGCACGTGCGCGGCGTCCTCAGCCGCGACCTCGTGCTCGAGCTCGTCGAACGCCTCGTCCGTGAGGAGCGAGTCATCGCCGAGATCGGTGTCGTGGTGCGCGCCGAGGTACGCATCGATGACCGCCTGGTCGTCCATGACGGTGTCGGCCGGGCCTTCGGCGACGACACGACCCTCCGCCATGACGACGACCCAGTCCGAGATGTGCCGGACCATGTGCATGTCGTGCTCGACGAACAGCACGGTCATGCCGTCGTCGCGCAGGGACTGGATATGCCCGAGGAGCGACTGCGTCAGCGCCGGGTTCACGCCCGCCATCGGCTCGTCAAGCATGATCATCTTCGGGTCGGACATCAGCGCCCGCGCCATCTCGAGGAGCTTCCGCTGCCCGCCGGAGAGCGAGCCGGCGTAGTCGTCCTTCTTCTCGAGCAGCTTGAACCGGTCGAGGAGATCCTCCGCTTTCGCGGTGATCTCCGCCTCCCGCTTCGCCCACAGCGGCTTCACGAGCGCGGTGAAGAAGTTCTCACCGGGCTGGTCGGTCGCCCCGAGCAGCATGTTCTGCATGACGGTGAGTCGCGACAGCGCCTTCGTCAGCTGGAACGTGCGCACCATGCCCGCCCGGGAGACCTTCGCGGCCCCCACGGCGCCGAGCGCGCGACCGTCGAACGACCACTTCGCGCTGTCCGGGCCGCCCCGTGCGAACGCCCGCGGAGCACTCGACGGCTTGTCGAACCCGGTGAGGAGGTTGAAGAACGTCGTCTTCCCGGCCCCGTTCGGACCGATGAGCGCCGTGATGGCGCCCCGCTGGACCTCGAGGTGATCGACGTCGACCGCGGTCATGCCGCCGTAGCGCCGCGTGATGTTGTCGACGGTCAGGATCGCGTCGGGCTTCGGTGAGCCCGGAGCGTGCTGCACCGCGGTGAGCGCCATCTGGGCGGTGTGCGGCTCGTCGGCGCGCACCGCATGCGAACCCGTCGCAGCGGGCGTCGTGGGATCAGACACTGAACGTCAGCTCCTTCTTGTTGCCGAGGAGACCCTGCGGCCGGAACACGATGAGCAGCATGAGCGCGACCCCGACCAGGACGTAGGAGAACTGCTCCGCCTGCTGCGTGTTCATGATCGTGTCCGGGATGAAGTCGCTGGCCACCGTGCGGATGAAGAGCCGCAGGACGAAGAACAGCACCGCCCCGAGCACCGGTCCGAAGACGGTCGCCGCGCCGCCGAGGATGAGCGCCGTCCAGATGAAGAACGTCATCGACCGGCCCATCGAGTCCGGCTGGACCGAGGACGGCAGCACGTAGACCACGCCCGCGATCGCGCCGATCGCACCGCCGAGCACGAGCGCCTGCATCTTGTACGAGTAGACGTTCTTGCCGAGGCTGCGGACGGCGTCCTCGTCCTCGCGGATCGCTTTGAGGACACGGCCCCACGGGCTCCGCATGAGGGCGAACAGCATGAGGCTGAACAGGGCGACGAGCGCCCACCCGACGATCCGGATCCACCACCCGCTCACGCCGTTGTTGGCGTAGTCGAACCAGAGGATCTTCGTGGTGCCGTCCGGCAGGAACGACAGGGCGTTGAACGAGTCGCGGTAGCTGGCGCCGGTGATGCCGTTCGAACCGCCGGTGGTGTCGGTCAGGAGGCTCGACCTCCCCACCATGCGGATGATCTCCGCTCCGGAGATGGTGACGATGGCCAGGTAGTCGCCCCGCAGCCGCAGCGTCGGGATTCCGAGGATGATCGCGAAGACGATCGCGGTGAGCAGCGCGATGATGATCGCCATACCGACCGGGAGGCCGTTCGTGATCGAGATCGCGTAGCCGTACGCGCCGAGCAGCAGGAAGGCCGCCTGGCCCATGTTGACGAGGCCGGTGAGGCCGAAGTGGATGTTGAGGCCGATCGCGGCGATCGCGAACGCCGCGGTCGTCGGGGCCAGCGCCTCCGCCGACAGCGAGTAGAGCAGGTTGACGAGGTAGTCCATGGTCCGTTTCCTTAACCGATCCGCTCGGCACGCCCGAAGATGCCCTGCGGACGGACCAGCAGGACGAGGATGAGGATGACGAGCGCGGTCGCGTACTTGAAGTCGCCGGGGAGCACGAGGTTCGTCAGCTCGACGACGACGCCGATGATGAGCGAGCCGACGAGCGCGCCGTACGCGGTCCCGAGCCCGCCGAGCGTCACTGCGGCGAACATCAGGAGGAGCAGCTGCAGACCGGTCTGCCAGTTCACCCCGTTGAGCACGAGGCCGAGCATGACCCCGGACAGTCCGGCGAGACCGGCGGCGAGCGTCCACACGAAGCGGATCACCCCGTCGACGTCGATACCCGAGGCCGCGGCGAGCGCCGGGTTGTCCGACACCGCCCGCGTGGCCCGACCGAGCCGCGTCTTGACCAGGAACAACCCGGTCCCCACCAGGACGAGCACCGCGATCCCCATCGCGACGTACGACTGGACCGTGAGCGTCACCCCGGCGAAGTCGACCGTCCTCGGATTGCCCTGCTCGATGCGGACCGTCGCCGCGCCGAAGAAGTACTGGAACGCGTACTGCAGCGCGATCGACAGACCGATCGTCACGATCATGAGCTGCGTGAGGCTGATCCGCCGTCTCCGCAGCGGTTTCCAGATGGCCGCGTCCTGGAGGTACCCGCTTGCGGCACACAGGACCACCACGATCGCTCCGGCGAGCCACACGTTGAGCCCGAGCACGTTCGCGAACACGTAGGCGAGGAGACCGCCGAGGGTCACCTGCTCGCCATGCGAGAAGCTCGACAGCCCGGTGGTGCCGTAGATCAACGAGAGCCCCACCGAGGCCAGCGCGATGAGCAGCCCGAGGCGGATCCCGGAGACGAGCTGCTGCCAGGAACGGTCCCAGGTGAGGCTCCCGCCGTCATCGCCGACGCTCGTGGCACCCTTGACCGTCGACAGCTGGAAGATCGCGCCGGCGCTCGCGCCGACGCTCGCCTGGACCGGCCGGGCGTTGTCGCGCGCATTGGTCAGGAACTGTCCCTGCGGCAGCGACGTCTGGACGAGGCTGACGGTGTACCGGCCGGACTTGGTGATGCTCACGGACCAGCGGCCGTCGCCGTTCGTGCTCGCGGTCTCCCTGAACGAGCCGGGGCCCGTGACCCGGATCGTCGCGTCCTCGACGGGCTTCTTGTCGGAGTCGAGGATCGTGCCCTGGATGCAGCCGTTGGTGTCGCTGACGGTGCACGCGTTGAGCGACGAGGGCGCGGTCGTCGCGGCCTGCGCCGTCGGTGCGAACGCCCAGTCGAGTGCGAATGTCGCGGCGAGCGCGAGCAGCATCGCGACGATCGCGATGAGCTTTCCCCGGCCGAGCGTGGCGTGGCGGGACCGTCGCAGCTGCTGCGCCGATCCTGTCGACGTCATGGAACCCACTGAGCCTCCCTCTCGGATCGTCGGGGGTCGACGATTCCGCTCGCGGACGCGTCCTTCGCAGGCATCGCGGTCCGCACGTGATGGAGCGACAATACGGACCGTTTGTGTCTCCTGTGTTTCGTTCACGTTCTCGCCGCGCTTCGTAGGCAAACTGTGACATCCCACACAAACGGGCCCAATCGGACACGATGCGCTGCCGTCCCCGCATCCGAGCCTTCTGCATCCGGGAATGTGCACCGGACCCGCGGGCGTTACCATGTCCTATCCGGAGCCCGACGGCGCGCCCCGGGTGCACCCACTGCACCTCCACCTCGCGAAGGGGACCCATGGAACAGCCGGATCCGTTCGGATTCATCGGACTCACCTACGACGACGTCATGCTTCTGCCCGGGCACACCGACGTCATCCCGAGCGAGGCGGACACCGCGTCCCGGCTCACCAAGCGGATCACCGTCAACGTCCCGCTGCTCTCCGCCGCCATGGACACCGTCACGGAGTCCCGCATGGCGATCGCGATGGCCCGGCAGGGCGGGATCGGCATCCTGCACCGCAACCTGTCGATCGCGGACCAGGCGGCGTATGTCGACAAGGTCAAGCGCAGCGAGTCCGGCATGATCACGAACCCGGTGACGACCACACCCGGTGCCACTGTCGCCGAGGTCGACGCGCTCTGCGGGCAGTTCCGCGTCTCCGGCCTCCCGGTCATCGAGCCGGACGGCACCCTTGTCGGCATCATCACGAACCGCGACATGCGGTTCGTCGCTCCGTTCGAGGCCGCGACGACCCTTGTCCGCGACGTCATGACGAAGGCCCCGCTCATCACCGCGCCCGAGGGGATCGACCCGGAGGAGGCGATCGCGATCTTCGCGCAGCACAAGATCGAGAAGCTGCCGCTCGTGGACGCGGCGGGCAGGCTCCGCGGGCTCATCACCGTGAAGGACTTCGACAAGAGCGAGAAGTACCCGGACGCCACCAAGGACGCCGAGGGCCGGCTGCGGGTCGGCGCCGCCATCGGGTTCTTCGGTGATGCATGGCAGCGGGCCACGGCGCTGCTCGACGCGGGCGTCGACGTGCTCGTGGTCGACACCGCCAACGGCGAGAGCGAGGGCGTCCTCGACATGGTCCGCCGCATCAAGGCGGACCGGGCGTTCGACGGAGTGGACGTCATCGGCGGCAACGTCGCGACGCGCACGGGCGCGCAGGCGCTCATCGACGCCGGTGTCGACGCCGTGAAGGTCGGGGTCGGCCCCGGCTCGATCTGCACCACGCGGGTCGTCGCGGGTGTCGGCGTGCCGCAGGTCACCGCCGTGTACGAGGCCTCGCTCGCCGCACGGGAGGCCGGGGTGCCGGTGATCGCCGACGGCGGCCTGCAGTATTCCGGGGACATCGCGAAGGCGCTCGTCGCCGGCGCGGACACCGTCATGCTCGGGTCCCTCCTCGCCGGGTGCGACGAATCCCCCGGCGACCTGGTGTTCGTGGGCGGCAAGCAGTACAAGGCGTACCGGGGCATGGGCTCGCTCGGCGCGCTGCAGACCCGCGGCAAGAAGACCTCGTATTCCAAGGACCGCTACTTCCAGGCCGACGTGCCCTCCGACGACAAGCTCATCCCCGAGGGCATCGAGGGCCAGGTGCCGTACCGCGGCTCCCTTGCGAACGCCGTCTACCAGCTCGTCGGCGGCCTGCGGCAGTCGATGTTCTACGTCGGCGGTCGCACCATCCCCGAGCTCAAGGCCCGGGGCAGGTTCGTCCGGATCACGGCAGCAGGGCTGAAGGAGTCGCACCCGCACGACGTGCAGATGGTGGTTGAGGCGCCGAACTACCGCGGCTGAGCGGCGCACGTCCGGCGCCGGCATGGTGCGGCGCGGCGCCGGCGCGCCGCCCTGCGCGCACGGCGCGGCCCTGCGCGCAGCGCACCGTTCCGAAGCCAAAGCGCGACGCCGCGGCGTCGCGCTTTGGGGCGGAACGATGTTTCGCGCGCGAACTGACGCCACAAGCCCGAGCCCGTGCGCAGCACGGCGCCATGCACCCGCGGGACGCACGTTCGTCGGAGCCGTGCCGCTCCTCCCCCACGCCCGTGCGGCAGCTGCTCCTCCCCCGCATCCGGAAACGGGCTTCCGCTCCACAGAACGCCACCAGCACGCCCGGTCACCGCGGGGTTTCCGCGATTCTCGAGGCATGACGGAACACCTCCCTCCCCTAGACCCGCTGCTTCCGCGACGGTTCGTCCGCCTCACCCGCGACGACCGGAGCGGCCGGCGTGGCGTGGATCGCGGCGATCTCGTCCGCCTGACGCGGGGTGTCGCTGTGGCCCGCGTCGATTGGGAGGCGCTCGGGTACGACGAGCAACGATGGTTGCGGGTGGAGGCGGTGCTGTCGACGGTCAGGCACGTGGACGTCGTCTCACACGTCTCGGCTGCGGCGTACTGGGGGCTGCCGGTCCTCGCGTCGGACAGGCGCGTCCACGTGACGGATCCGTGTCTCGCCCGCACTCGATCCGGTCCCGTGCTCGTCCGCCACGCGGCACCACTCGGGCCGGACGAGATCGTCGACGTCGGTGGCCTGCGCGTGACGTCCCTCCGTCGCACTACCGTCGACCTCGCCCGGAGCCGACCCTTCGAGGACTCCGTCGTCCTCTTCGATCACCTGCTCCATCGGGCCCGCGCCACCCGCTCGCAACTCCGCTCCGCGCTGGAGGCATGGCCCACCGTCCGCGGCATCGAACGTGCCCTCTCGGCGTTGGGGTTCGCGGACGAACGGAGTGAGTCTCCCGGCGAGTCGCGCAGCCGTGTCGCGTTCCGCCGGATCGGCTTCCCCGGTCCCGTGCTGCAGCAGCCGTTCGACACCGATATCGGCACGGTCCGCACGGACTTCTGGTGGCCCGCCTTCGGCGTCGTCGGAGAGTTCGACGGCCGCGTGAAGTACGGTCTCCCACTCGCCGGCGCTGACGGGGACGTCCTCTTCGCGGAGAAGCGCCGAGAAGACGCGCTCCGGCGGCAGCGAGAGGTCACAGGCGTCGCGCGGTGGACGTCGGACGACCTCGCCGACGACGGGCGGCTCGAACGCGTCCTGCGTGCCGCCGGGCTGGCGCTCTTGGGTCCGCGTTTCGTATGGCCCGAGGACCGACGGTGTTAGGAGGCGCTGCGCCAGTCGTCGCTCAGGATATGGGAACCAGCCTGTGGCCCCATCTGGAGCATGCCGCCATCGACGACGTACGACGCCCCGGTGACGTACGACGCCTCCGGGGACGCGAGGAACGCGATCACAGCCGCGATCTCGCGAGCATCGCCCGGGCGTCCGAGCGGTACACCGGGGCGGTCGACGGGGTGCGGGTCCTGGTCCTCCATCCCGGTCATCTGCGTGGCGATCTCGCCGGGAGCGACGGCGTTCACCGTGATGCCGTGGCGGCCGACCTCGAGGGCGATCGTCTTGAGCAGGCCGCCGAGCCCGTGCTTCGCAGCGTCGTACGCCGCGGAGGCTGGTGCTCGTGCACGCTCGTCACGCCGATGACACGCCCGCCCCTGCCTGCGGCCACCATCCGACGCACCGCCCGCTGGATCACGACGAAGGGGCCGTCGAGGTCGGTCGCGACGGTGTGCCGCCACTGCTCGAGGGTCAGCTCGGCGAACGGGGCGTTGTCGCCGGTCCCAGCATCGTTGACGAACACGTCGACGCCGCCCAGCTCGTCGGCGACCTTGTCCACCACGTCACCGCAGTGCTCGAGATCGGTGACATCCATCTGGGCGACGACGGCGCGGCGGCCGGAGGATCGCACTTCGGCAGCGGTCGCCTCGGCGCCGTCGGCATCGGAGAGGTAGGTGATGCCGATGTCCATGCCAGCGGCGGCGAGGGCGACGGCCGTGGCCCGCCCGATCCCCGACTCGGCGCCGGTGACGATGGCGGTGGTGGGTGTGAACTGGACCATGGCGAGGACGGTACGCCGCAGCACCCGGGACAGGCACAGACGCCACACCCGGGACAGGCACAGACACAGACGCGCAGCGCAGCACGCGCGAACGTGCCCGGGAACGACGCGACGCCAGGCCGACCCGAGTCTCCCCGAGCCGCGCTGGCGTCGTGATGTCGGTGCTACTTGGTCGAGCCCTGAATGGCGCTCTGGTAGACCGGCTCGTTGTTCTCGTCGTACTGGTAGATGCCGATGTAGGCGCTCGAGGGGTCGTTGTCCGAGTTGAACGATCCGATGCCCGAGGGGCCCTGGTAGTGGATCTTCGTGCCGTCGTCGAGGAGCTGCTTGCAGTCGGCGAACGTGGTGCACTTCTCGCCGCCGTCAGCGCCCGAGACCTTGGCCATGTTGGCCTGGATGGTGCCCGCGTCCGTGCCCTTGCCGGCCTGGGCGGCAAGCGCGGTCAGGACCGTGGCGTCGTACGACTCCGCGGCGTAGGAGTAGTCGTTCAGCTCCGAGCCCTCATTGGTCTGGTACCAGCTGCTGAGGTCGGTCTTGAACTCGTCCTTCGGGCTGGCGCCCGGGATCGTGCCCTTGCCGCCCTGGAGGGTTCCCGGATCGAAGTCGTCGGAGTAGTCCGCGGTGTTGCCGTCGGACATGTACGTCTTCGACATGTCCCAGCCCTGCGAGACGAGCTCCGGGACGATCGACTTGGTCTCGTCGAAGGCGAGGATGACGATGGCGTCCGGCTTGGAGGCGATCGCAGCCGTGACCTCGGACGAGAACGTCGTCTGTCCGGGCGGGAACTCCTCGCCCTTGCCCTTGCCGCCGTAGACCACAGAGCCACCGGCGGCCTCGACCGCCTTCTGCACCGTGTTGCGGAGACCGGTGCCGTACGCGTCGTTGAAGACGAGGAAGGCGACATTCGCGTTGCCGTCGCCCGTGACGAGCTGCCCGAGCGCGGAACCCTGCACCGTGTCCGGCGGAGCGGTCCGGTAGTAGTACGACGAGTACCCGGAGAGATCCGTGGCGGTGTTCGCCGGCGAGATCTCGATCGTGCAGTTGCTGGTGAGCTGGTCGACCACGTTGAGGGTGACCGAGGACGACTCGGCGCCGATGACGACCGGGACGTCGGCGTTGATGAGCTTCGACGCGGCGGACGACGAGACCGTCATGTCCGTGCTGTCCCCGGAGTCCGTCGCGGTCGAGATCTCGACGTCCTTGCCGATCACCCCGCCTGCAGCGTTGATGTCGCTGACCGCGAGTCCCACGCCGGCGATGGCGGGCGGACCGAGGTACGCCAGGCTGCCGGTGAGCGGCAGCATGGTGCCGTACTCGAGCGCGTCCTGGCTGGGGTTCGACGGGGCCTTGCAGCTGGCGGCGGGGTCCTTCTTGGTGGACGTCGACGACGATCCTCCCGAAGTGCCACCGCTGCCACTTCCCTCCGTCGAACACGCGGCGAGCATGACTGCTGCTGCTCCCGCGATCGCGAATGCCTTGACGGCATTGCTGGTACGAATCATCCGTGGAACCCTTTCTCTGAGCGGACCCGTTACCGCCTCGGGTTGTCGAACGGCTGCGTGTCCACTGGGATGCGAGCAAACGTAGGGTTCGAATGTTTCCAGCGTGTGGCATCGGAGGCTGTCAGCGAATTCGTTGCTGAACCGTGACCGAAGCCGAGCGGATGTCGCGGGAGCTCCAGACGGGGCGCAATGGGCTGGTGCGCGGTCCCCCGACGCCCCCCGCGCGGACGCACAGAACCCCCGCCCGGCGGTTGCCGGACGGGGGTTGTGCGCTGCTGGGTCCTAGCGGACGACGACCGCGAGGACGTCGCGTGCGGACAGCACCAGGTAGTCCTCGCCGCCGTACTTGACCTCGGTGCCGCCGTACTTCGAGTAGATCACCTTGTCGCCGACGGCGACGTCGAGCGGCACGCGGTTGCCGTTGTCGTCGATGCGACCCGGGCCCACTGCCACGACCTCGCCCTCCTGGGGCTTCTCCTTCGCCGTGTCCGGGATGACGAGCCCGGAAGCAGTGGTCTGCTCCGCCTCGACCTGCTGGATGACGATGCGATCTTCGAGCGGCTTGATGCTGACAGCCACGGTGACCTCTTCTTTCTCGACAACTGAAGAAAACTGGGGTTGGCACCGCACGGGTGCGAGTGCCAAAAACCCACTGTAGGGGAACCGCTGGCACTCGGTCAATCCGAGTGCCAGCGACCTCACCGGTTGGCGCGAGAACGCTCGCGGATCAGCGCCGGGTCGGCCCCTCCGAGGTCGACGGCGCCGTCCTCCGCCAACTGCGCCAGAGCCTCCCCCACGGCCGCCAGTGACGTGTACGCCGGATCGTAGGCGAGCTCACGGCGGGCCCGGTCGATGCTCATCGTGTGGCTGCGCCGAAGGTGCTCGAAGGAGGCGTCCCCGAACGCGGGCGTGGTCTGCGCGCGGAACTCGTCGACCGACACGTACCGGAGGTCGGCCTCCCGCTCGAACCAGGCCGCGACGCCTTCGGCGAGTCCCCGCATGGTCATCGACCGCGGCGCGACGATGTTGAACGCGCGGCCGGGGACGATCTCGGGCGCCTCGACCGCGAGCGCGAACGCCTGCGCCACGTCGTCGGCGTGCACGTGGTTGAGGGTCGGGATGCCCAGTTCCGGCATGGTGACCGGTCGACCCCTCGCAAGCCGCTCCCACACCTCCAGGTCGAGGTTGCCGACCGGGTTGACCATCGGCCAGCCCGGGCCGGTGATATGCCCGGGGCGCAGCACGACCGAGGCGACGCCATCGGGACGGTCGGCCTCGGCGGCGAGCAGGTCCTCGATCGCGGCCTTGTTCGTCCCATAGTCGCCGATCGGCCGCCGCGGGTCGTCCTCCGTCGTCGGGACGACGAGCGACGGTCCGTGGACCCAGATCGTGCCGCAGTGGACGAGCCGGGCGATACGGCCGCGAACCGCATCGAGGAGCGGCTCGGCCTCCGCGACCGTGAACGTGGTGAGGTCGACCACGACGTCCTGCTCGGCGTCGCCGACGAGCTCGCGGATCGCGGCGTGGAAGCCCTCCGGGTCGGCCTCGCGGTCGAGCATCACGCGCTCGACGCGCTCGACGTCGTGCCACGCCGGATCATCGACGTAGGGGGCGCGTCGCCCCCGGCTGACGGCGACCACCTGGTGGCCGGCACGGACGAGCCGTGGGATGAGGAAGCTGCCGATGTGGCCGGTGGCTCCGATGACGATGACCCTGCGCATGGTGGCCCTTCCCGCCGCCGCGAGGACACGTCGGACGCCGCCCACGCTAACGGGACGCGGGGACGGCGTCCGCTCCTCTGGAGGATCCGCGTCGCGTCGCCCGCCCCGGGGCTGGGAGGATCGGTGCATGGACGCCGGCGATCTCGCACAGCTGCTCACCCCGGAGGGCATGGCGCTCCTCGACCGCACCCCGGCTGTCGCCGACGGGGGCGAGGTTGTCCGCGCGGTCGCCCGGCTTCGCAGCGAGGGGCACGACCCGCGGCTCGTCGCGGCCGTGCTCACGCAGGCGCGACTGCGGCACAAGGCCCGCGGCAAGTTCGGCGAGTTCGCCGGTCGCATGCTGTTCACGGAGGCCGGGCTGGAACAGGCCACGCGCCTCCAGGTCGCGGCGCAGCACGCTGGCCGGTTCGCCGGTGCCGGTCTCCGCCGTGTCGCCGATCTCGGCTGCGGGATCGGCGGCGACGCGCTGGCGTTCGCCGCTCTCGACCTCACCGTCGTGGCGGTGGACCGCGACGAGGTCACCGCCGCCATCGCGACCCACAACCTGGCGCCGTGGCCGGACGCCGCCGTCGAGCTCGGCGACGCCGCCGCATTCGACATCGACCGAGTCGACGGCGTCTGGCTCGACCCCGCACGGCGGAGCGCCGGCCACTCCGACACGCACCGCCTCAACGACCCGGACGACTGGTCGCCCTCCCTGGACACCGTGTTCGCTGCAGCCACGCGCATGCCCACGGGCGTCAAGCTCGGGCCCGGCATCGATCGGGACCTCATCCCGGACACGGCGGAGGCGCAGTGGACGAGCGTCGACCGCGAGGTCGTGGAACTCGCGCTGTGGTTCGGTCCGCTCGCGCGGGCGGGCATCCGTCGGGCGGCGACCGTGATCGGCGCGCACGGAACCGCCGAGCTCACTGCGGCGGAGGACAGCGAGGACGTGGAGGTCGGGCCGCTCGGCGAGTACCTGTTCGAGCCGGACGGCGCGGTCATCCGCGCGCGTCTCATCGGCGACCTCGCGCGGCAGATCGGCGGCCGCATGCTCTCCGACGGGATCGCGTACGTCACCGGCGACGACTCGGCGGTCACCCCGTTCGCGCAGGCGTTCCGCGTGCGCGACGTCCTCCCCCTCGATGCGAAGCGGCTCGCGGCCCGCCTCGCAGCCGACGGGGTCGGCCGTGTCGAGATCAAGAAGCGCGGTGTGGACATCGACCCAGCGCAGTTCCGCAAGCGGCTCCGACTGCGCGGCGGCTCCGCTCAGGCGACGCTCGTCCTGACCCGCCTGGAGGGCCGCCATGCCGCGATCCTGTGCGATCGCGTCGACGGCGGCTCCGGCTCCGGCTCCGGCTCCGGCTCCGGCTCCGGCTCCGGTCAGGCTCCGGGGTAGTCCGAGTAGTTGCCGTGGGTCGCGGCGAACATGATGAACACGATGATGAACACGATGTAGGCCAGGTAGAGAGCCGTGATGACGTAGCCGGCGATGAGGCCGATGAGCGCGAGGGGGCGGCCCTCCTCGTGCGTCCGCTTGATCTGGTGCAGGCTGATGTGCCCGAGGACGATGCCGGCTGGCGGGATCGCGAAGCCGAAGATGATCGCGAGGATCGCGAACAGGTTCCAGCCGCGGCCGGCGGGCGGGTACCCGTACCCCGGCTGCCCGTACTGCCCGTACTGCCCCGGCTGCGCGTACTGCCCGTACTGCTGCTGCTGCGCGTGTCCGTACTGGACAGCGTGCGCCTGGCCGCCGTACGCCTGGCCCTGGCCCTGCCCCTGGCCCTGGCCCTGGGACGGTTGACCGTACTGGGGCTGCCCGTTCGGCGCGGACTGCGGGGGTCGCTGCCCGCTCCGCGGGTCGTGCTGCGGCTGGTCGTTCTGGTCGGACACGGTGCTCCCTTCCTGCCGCCCGCGGTACGGGCGTCCCGCCGATCCTCCCACAGCATGCCGTCGTCGCCCCTGCACGTTCCTTCGACCGAACTGAAGAGGAGTATCCCGAGGGATCAGACCTGAACGGTCGTCACCGGCAGCGTGGAGTCCGCCGCGAAGTCCAGCGCGCTCGGTGGATGGCCGGATGCGACGAGCTGCGCGCCGACCGCCGCGATCATCGCCCCGTTGTCGGTGCACAGGTCCAGCGGTGGGATCCGGAGGTTGATGCCGGCCGCGGCGCAGCGCTCGGCGGCGACGGCGCGGAGTCTGGCGTTGGCGACGACGCCCCCGCCGAGCAGCAGCCGGTCGACACCGGTGTCGCGGCAGGCGCTGACGGCCTTCGTCATGAGCACGTCGACGACGGCCTCCCGGAAGCTCGCGGCGACATCAGCCACGGGGACCTCCCTGCCCTCGTCACGGCACCGTTCCACCCAGCGCGCGACCGCGGTCTTCAGCCCGGAGAACGAGAAGTCGTAGCGGTGCGCGGCCATGTCCTTCGGCAGCGTCAAGCCGCGCGGGAACCGGATCGCCGTCGGATCGCCGCCGGCGGCTGCCCGATCGATCTCCGGGCCGCCGGGGTACGGCAGTCCGAGGAGCCGCGCGACCTTGTCGAACGCCTCCCCCGCGGCGTCGTCGATCGTCTCGCCGAGGAGCTCGACGTCGTCGACGAGGCCCCGGACGAGCAGCAGCGACGTGTGCCCGCCGGAGACGAGGAGCGCGACGGTCGGCAGTTCGATCGCGCTGCCGTCGGCGCGGAGGACGTCCGCGCCGACGTGCCCGACGAGGTGGTTGACGCCGTACAGCGGCTTCCCGGTCGCGACGGCGAGCGCCTTCGCCGCACCCACCCCGACCATGAGCGCACCCGCGAGCCCGGGTCCGGCCGTCACGGCGACGGCGTCGAGCTCGTCGAGGGCGACGCCCGCGGTGGCGAGCGCCTGTTCGAGCGTCGGCGTCATCGCCTCGAGGTGCGCGCGCGCCGCGACCTCCGGGACGACGCCGCCGAATCGGGCGTGCTCCGCCATGCTCGACGCGATGACGTTCGCGAGCAGGGTGGTCCCGCGGACGATGCCGACGCCGGTCTCGTCGCAGCTCGTCTCGATGCCGAGCACCAGCGGCTCACGCACGCTCGCGAGTCGGGTGCGCATCACGAGTGCGTCGACGTCGTCGGGCTGGTAGTAGCGGGGCCGAGTGGCGATGTGCTCGAATCCGAACGCGGTATACATCGCCCGGGCCACCGGGTTGTCCTCGCGGACCTCGAGGAACACCTCGTCGACACCGCGCCGCCGCGCCTCGTCGAGCAGCTCCTGGAACAGCGTCCGCCCGAGCCCCTGCCCGCGTGCAGCCTCGGCCACGGCGATGGTCTGGACGTCACCGTCGGTTCCGCCGGCGAGGGACATGAGCCCGGCGTATCCGACGACGGCGCCGGCATCGTCCTCCGCGACCACGTAGTACCCGTGTCGCGACTGCAGCTCCCCCGCCATCTGCCGCTCGGACCAGGCGTCGGTCGGGAACGACGCACGCTCGAGCGCCATGATCGCCGCGATGTCGTCCGGCCCCGCACGGCGGATCACCGCGTTCACGACCGCACCCGTTTCGGGGCGCCGGGCATCGTCACGTCCGGTTCGCGGAGGTACAGGGGGGCGTCGGGGGCGAAGACGACGCCGCTGCGGAGCCGGACCGCGGCAAGCGCGCCGAGCCGCCCGGCGGGGATCGTCGTCGCCGTCACCCGCAGGTGGCCGGCGCGCTCTCCGAGGACGGTGTCGAGGTCATCGGGCCGCGCGAGCCCGGGGCCGGCGGTGCGCATCGGGACGCCGTCCGGGTCGGGCTCGTAGGCGCTCCAGGAGACCTCGCGTCGCCGCGCGTCCGTCAGGACGACGACCGGTCCGGGGGCGGCGGCCTCGTCGTATGCGGCAGCCGCCACCGCGTCGTGGCTGACGACCGGGAGGAACGGCACCGCCCGAGCGACGGCGAACGTTCGTGCCGCGGCGATTCCGACGCGAAGCCCGGTGAACGGTCCGGGACCCATGCCTGCGACGACGCCGGTCACTGCCGCTGGCCCGACTCCGGCCTCGGCGAGGACCTCCGCGAGGAAGGGGCCGACCGCTTCGGCGTGGCGGCGGGTGTCCTCCGTGCCCCGTTCGGCGACCACGCGGGCCGTGTCGGGATCGACGAGAGCGACCGCGGTACCGGCAGACGTGTCGATGGTCAGGAGCACCTGTCCATCGTACGGGCGCCGCTCGCTGCGCCGCTGCGCCGCTGCGCTGGCTGGCGCGCGGCTCCGCGCCCGTGACAACGCGATCGCGCGGCCAGATGGGGATTAGCGACGCTCGAATCCCGCCTCTATGTCGAGCGGCCCCGCAACCGCGCTCCACACCTCCGTGGCAATCCATCGCTCCTTGCCTCCGCGGCCCCACCGCCCTGCTGACCGCACCCATCCCCGCTCCTGCGCGCGGCGCAGGAGGTTCGATGCGGTCGGTTGGGAGACGTGCAGTTCGCGCTGGATCGCCTGGGACGTGATCACCGGGCTCTTGAAGATGACGTCGACGAGATTCGGCAAGGCGGATCGGTCGCCGAGCAACTCGGCTCGATAGCGCTCCCGGATCTCGACGAGTGACCGGATACGAGTCCCGCTTTCAGTCGCTTGCACGGTGACCGCTTCAGAGAAGAACTGCACCCACTCGTCGATCTCACCGCGTTCGCGCACCGCTTGCAACCTGTCGTAATACTCGTTGCGGTGCTGTTCGAAGTATCCGGATATGTGGAGAATGGGCGCCGGAAGAACACCCTCAACGATCAGCACGAACCCGATGAGGAGCCGTCCGATCCGTCCGTTCCCGTCGAGGAAGGGGTGGATGGTCTCGAACTGATAGTGCATCAGGGCGCATTTGACGACCACCGGGAGCGCTGGAGTCGGTTCGTTGACGAAACGCTCCCAGTCCTGCAGTAAGTCACCGATGTGGTCCTGATGAGGAGGGATGAACTTCGCAGTCTCGGGCCGAGCGTCAGGAGAACCGATCCACACAGGCGAACGCCGAACTTCCCCAGGGGACTTCTCATCCCCGCGGACATCATGCATGAGCACCGCGTGGAGGGAGCAGATGAACCGTTGAGTGAGGGGCAGGTCCGCGAGCAGCGCTACGCCCGCGCTTGCCGCACGGAGGTAATTATCGACCTCTCGGAGATTGTCGTCGTGAATCGGCTCACGGTCGGATTCAGCCGAGAGGACCTCGCTCAGCGATGCTTGCGTTCCCTCGATACGTGAGCTGGCGAGCGCTTCCTGTGCCATGGAGGGACCGAGGAGGAGCTCGGGCTCGCGTACCAGTTGTCCGAGCCCCGCGAGTGTGCCGAGCGCGAGAGTCGCACGGGACACGGCCACGACGGTCTCACTTCGCAGCGCAAGGTCTCGCGGGAGGACCACGGGAAGGAAGTAGGGATGTGGCCACGCTCCGAGCCGGTGCGTCGTCAACGCCCCGAATCGCTGAGAAGAGAAGTCGGTCGTGCGCATGCCGAAATTATAAGCTCCAGGGCACCAGCCTGATAACTTCGAGGGCTTCTCAGCCTGCCGTGAATAACTTCGCTCGAAGGTATCGGCGTGGGGAGGGCTCGCGCATGCCTTCCCGGCAATCCGCTCGCTGCGCCGCTGCGCTTACAGGACTGCGCTCTGCCACCGCGGCCCGACGCCGCGGACGATGACCCGGCGCGGCTCGTCCGGCACGTCGTCGGGGTCGAGGTCGTCAGGAGCGGGAGCATCCGCCCCGGTCGCCCGCTCGATCTCGACGTCGAGCAGGTTGAGGCTGATGCCGTCGACCATGCCACGGCCCCACTCGACGACGACGATCGAGTCGTCCCAGTCGAGGTCCAGGTCGTCGAGCTCCACCGAGTCCAACAGTCGGTACGCGTCGACGTGCACGAGGTCCACGCCGCGCGCCGTCGGATGCGTCCTCGCGAGCACGAAGGTCGGGCTCGAGACCTGGCCGCGAGCGCCGAGCGCGGCGCCGAGGCCACGCGTCAGCGTCGTCTTCCCGGCTCCGAGCGGGCCGGTCAGGACGACGAGGTCCCCGCGGGTGAGGACCGCGGCCAACCGGGCCCCGATCCTCCCCATCGCGTCGGTCGTCGCGACGACCTCGTCGAGCAGGACCGCGCCGGTCGGCGCCTCCCCGCCGTCCGCACGCGTCATCGTCGATCGCCGTCCCTGCCCCGCAGCACCTCGCTCGGACGACCGTCCGCCGCACGGCCGGTGTAGACGCGAGGCACGCGGCCGCCGACGCGGCACGCCACCTCCTCGCCGATCGTGTCGAGGGCGGCACCCCAGTCGATGATCGTCATCTCGCCGCTCTCTCCGCTGCCGAACAGGACCACCCGGTCGCCGACACGGACGTCGTCGTCACCGACGTCGACGAGGAACTGGTCCATCGCGACCCGCCCCACGATCGGGTACCGGACGCCGTTGATGGCGACCTCCACCCTCCCCTGCGCGAGGCGGGGCACGCCGTCGGCGTACCCGACCGGCACGAGCGCCAGGGTCGTCGCCGCCTGCGTGCGGTACGTGAAGCCGTACGAGACCCCGGTGCCGCTCGGGACCCGTTTCGTCCTCGCCACAGACGCGCTCAGCGTCATCACCGGGGTCAGTCCGAGGTCCGCCGCGGAGACGCCGTCCACGCCCGGGATGCCGAACAGGTTGCCGCCCATCCGGACCATCTCGTGTCGGAACTCCGGGCGCTCCAATCCGGCGAGGCTCGCCGCGACGTGCCGCATCCGGATGTCCAGGCCGAGGTCGCGCGCCTCGTCGACCGCCGCCGAGAAGTGGTGGACGGCCGCGTCGTCGTCGGAGTTCGACGCCTCCGCCAGGTGCGTGTAGGCCGCGACCACCTCGACCGCACCGTCCGCCGCGGCCGCCTTCGCCCGCGCGACGAGCGCCGGCCAGACATCCGCGGTCGCGCCATCGCGGTGCAGGCCCGAGTCGACGCCGAGGTGCACGCGGGCGGGCCGTTGCGTGACCGCCGCGACGATCCGGTCGAGCTCCTCCGGGCTCGACACCCCGAGGTCGACGCCGGAGTCGACCGCGTCCCGGAAGTCGAGCGCCGCATCGTGCTGCCAGGCGAAGAGCCGGACGTCCTCGCCGACACCGATTGAGCGGAGGCGCAGGGCAGCGTCGACCGTGAGGACGCCGATCCACCGGATGCCAGCGTCCACGGCGGTCAGCGCGATCGGCTCCAGGCCGTGCCCGTAGGCGTCCGCCTTCATGATCGCCATGAGCTCGACGGGATGCATCCACTCGCGGACGAGGTCGAGGTTCGCGCGGTAGGCGTCGAGGTCGACGACGCATTCACGCAGGAGAGTGCTCACACGGTCCTCCTCACCAGGAGCCGCCCAAGCCGCGCGACGACCTCGTAGTTGATCGTGCCGATCGCGTCGGCCCATTCCTCCGCTGCCGGCGCGCCCGTGCCCGGGTCGCCCCAGAGCACCACCTCGTCGCCGGGCTGGACCTCCGCGTCGCCGACGTCGATGTGCATGGCGTTCATCGCGACTCGACCGACCACGGGGAACCGGCGCCCGCCGATCGAGACCGACACGCGATTGCCGAACGCCCGGTCGAAGCCGTCCGCGTACCCCAGGCCGATGATCGCCAGGGTGGTGTCGCGTTCTGCCCGGTGTGTGTACCCGTATGAGACGCCGTCGCCGGCGCGAACCCGAACCGTCCGGAGCACCGACGCCGTCACGGTCATCGCCGGCCGGAGCCCGAGGTCCTCGGATGGGAGATCCGGGAAGGGGCTCAGGCCGTACAGGGCCAGTCCGACCCGCGTCAGGGTGCGGCGTGTCTCCGGCACCGCAAGGCTCGCCGCACTGGCTGCCAGGTGCACCAGCTCCGGGACGATTCCCCGGGCCGCCAGGGGGTCGAGCGCACGCTGCAGAGCGGCATCCTGCGCGAGATCGTCCGCCCGCGAGGTGTTCGCCAGGTGTGACATGAGTCCCTCGACGCGTGTGCGCTCACCACGGCGCTGCAGGGCCGCTGCAGCATCGAACAGCTCCGGCCACTCCGGCTCCACCGCACCGTTGCGGCTGAGGCCCGTGTCGACGACGAGGTGCACCGCCGACACCTCCGCCGCTGCGGCCGCGTGGAGCTGCTCGACCGACGACACCGCGGGCGTGATGCCCTCGGCGGCGGCGCGCTCGAAGTCCTCGTCGGGAGCGTGCAGCCACGCCAGGATCCGGACGTCGATGCCCGCGCGTCGAAGCGCGAGCGCCTCGTCGATGTCGGCGACCCCCAGCCACTCGGCACCGGCGTCGACGAACGCTCGCGCTGCCTCCACGGCGCCGTGACCGTACCCGTCCGCCTTGACGACGGCGATGACGCCGGCGGGAGCCACGTGTTCGGCGACCGTCCCGTAGTTGGCGATGAGCGCCTGACGGTCGACCGTGACGCCGGTGAATGCGCTTCGGTGCTCGCTCACGTGGTCGTCCCCTCGATGACGACGAAGGCGGTCGCGATCGGACCGTCGTGGGACAACGACAGGTGCACTGCGGTGACACCCCGGTCCTCCGCGACCTGTCGCGCCGCGGCGTGCAGCGTCAATGACGGTTTCCGCTGATCGTCCGCGACCACTTCGAGCTCGCGCCAGCTCAGCCCGGCGCTGGAGCCGAACGCCTTGATGAGGGCCTCCTTCGCGGCGAACCGCGCGGCGAGAGAGGCCACCGGACGCAGCTCGCCGTCGCGGAGGAGCTCCGCGGACGTGAACAGGCGGGTCCGGAGCGTCGGCGTCCGTTCCAGGACGCCGGCGAATCGTTCCAGGTCGACCACGTCGACCCCGATGCCGATGATCATCCCCGCCTACTCGACGGTCACCGACTTGGCGAGGTTCCGGGGCTGGTCGACGTCGAGGCCCTTCGCAGCCGCGAGCTCCATCCCGAACATGTGCAGCGGTGCGACCGCGAGGAGCGGCTCGAACAGCGGGCTCGCGAGCGGGATCCGGAGCACCTCGTCGGCGTACGGCATCACCGCGGCGTCGCCCTCCTCGGCGATCGCGATGACCCGGGCACCACGGGCACGGATCTCCTGGATGTTCGAGACGACCTTGGGGTGCAGCGACCGCTCGTCGCGGGGGCTCGGCACGATGACGAACACGATCTGCCCGGGCTCGATGAGCGCGATCGGGCCGTGCTTCAGCTCGCCGGCGGCGAAGCCCTCCGCGTGGATGTACGCGAGCTCCTTGAGCTTCAGGGCCCCCTCGAGCGCGATCGGGTAGCCGACGTGGCGGCCGAGGAACAGCACGGAGCGGGTGTCCGCCATCCATCGGGCGAGATCCCCGACGCCGCTGGCGTCCTCGATGACCTGCTGGAGCTTCTCGGGGAGCGCCTCCAGTTCGACCACCTGGTCCGCGATCTGCGCGGCGCTCATCGTCCCGCGGAGCTGCGCGAGGTGCAGCCCGAGGAGGTACAGCGCGATGCCCTGCGCCAGGAACGCCTTCGTGGATGCGACAGCGACCTCGGGTCCGGCGTGCGTGTAGATCACCGCGTCGGACTCGCGCGGGATGGTGGCCCCCTGCGTGTTGCAGATCGAGAGGACCTGCGCGCCCTGCTCACGGGCGTACTTGACGGCCATCAGCGTGTCCATGGTCTCGCCGGACTGGCTGATCGACACGACGAGGGTGCGATCGCTGAGCACCGGGTCGCGGTACCGGAACTCGTGCGCGAGCTCGACCTCCACGGGGACTCGCGCCCACTGCTCGATGGCGTACTTGCCGAGGAGCCCCGCGTAGGCGGCCGTCCCGCAGGCGATCACGATGACACGGTCGGCCTGTCCGAGCCGCTCCGCGATCGGGTCGAGCTCAGAGAGCGTCACGGCGCCCTCGTGCACGCGGCCGAGGAGCGTGTTCCGGACGGCCTCGGGCTCCTCGCTGATCTCCTTCGCCATGAAGCTCGACCAGCCGCCCTTCTCGGCGGCGGAGGCGTCCCACGACACCTCGAACTCCGTCGGCGAGGCGGGCGTGCCGTCGAAGTGGATGACCTCGACCGCGTCCGGGCGGATCGTCACGATCTCGTCCTGCCCGATCGCGAGGGCCCGCTGCGTGTAGGCCACGAAGGCGGCGACGTCGGAGCCCATGAAGTTCTCGCCGTCGCCGAGACCGACCACGAGCGGCGAGTTGCGACGCGCCCCGACGACCACGCCGGGCTGCTCCGCGTGGACGACGAGCAGCGTGAACGCGCCCTCCAGGTGGGTGACGGACCGACGCATCGCCTCGGTCAGGTCGTGCGTGGCGCGGAACTCCCGCGCGAGCAGGTGGGCTGCCACCTCGCTGTCGGTCTCACTCGCGAACTCGACGCCCTCGCCCAGGAGCTCGTCCTTGAGCGCGGCGAAGTTCTCGATGATGCCGTTGTGGATGAGCGCGAGCTTGCCGCCGTCGGCCAGGTGCGGGTGCGCGTTCTGGTCGGTCGGGCCGCCGTGCGTCGCCCAGCGTGTGTGCCCGATGCCGGTACCGCCGTCGGCGACGGGCTCCGCGGCGAGGTCGTCGGCGAGCACCTGCAGCTTGCCGGCCTTCTTGCGGGAGTCCAGGTGCCCCTCCGCGTCGACGACGGCCACCCCGGCAGAGTCGTACCCGCGGTATTCGAGGCGCCGCAGCCCCCCGAGGAGGACCTGCGTGCTGCTGTTGTTGCCGACGTATCCGACGATGCCACACATGCGGATGATCCTATGGCGCGGTCGGCCGCGAGCACGCCGAACGCGCGCAGGGTGTGGACAGTTGAGACGCCACCTCGACTGTGGACGGTCAACGGCAGCGCGAGGCACCCGCGGAACGTGCAGTCTGCGGGGCTACCGTCGATCGCGTGACGCTCACTGCGATCCCCATCACCACGCTCACCGGCGAATCGACCACGTTCGGCGCGTTCGCCGACAAGGTCGTCCTCGTCGTCAATGTCGCGTCCCGATGCGGCCTGGCGCCGCAGTACGAGCAGCTCGAGGCGCTCCAGCAGCGGTACGCCTCCCGCGGGTTCACGGTGCTCGGGTTCCCGAGCAACCAGTTCCTCCAGGAGCTCGGGTCCGCGGAGGCCATCTCCGACTACTGCTCGGCGACGTGGGGCGTGACCTTCCCGATGTCCGAGAAGGTCAAGGTGAACGGGCGATCCGCGCACCCCCTCTACGCCGAGCTCACGAAGACCCCGGACGCCAACGGCAGGGCCGGCCGCGTGATCTGGAACTTCGAGAAGTTCCTCGTGCTGCCGTCGGGCGAGGTCCGACGGTTCCGCCCGACGACCCGCCCCGACGCTCCGGAGATCATCGACGCGATCGAGGCCGCACTGCCCGCCTGATCCGCCGGCCGCCTCCCGGGCCGTCTACGCTCGTTCCCATGGCCAACGCCCACGCGGAGACCGCCCGGCACCCCACGCCGTTCGTCGAGATCGACCGGCGGGACTGGTCGTCCCTCGGGCCGACCCAGCATCTCGCGCTCACCGAGACCGAGATCGTCCAGCTCCGAGGACTCGGCGACCGACTCGACATGCGCGAGGTGCAGGACGTGTACCTGCCGCTGTCGCGCCTGCTGAACCTGTACGCGGCAGGTGCCCGGCGCCTCCATACCGCGACGAGCGCGTTCCTCGGAGAGCGCGCCTCCCGCACCCCGTTCGTCATCGGCGTCGCCGGGTCCGTGGCGGTCGGCAAGAGCACCGTCGCGCGGCTCCTCCGCGAGCTCACGTCGCGGTGGGAGGACACGCCCCGGGTGGAGCTGATCACCACCGACGGGTTCCTGTACCCGAACGCGGAGCTCGAGCGGCGCGGGATCATGGACCGGAAGGGCTTCCCGGAGTCGTACGACCGCCGGGCGCTCCTGCGATTCGTGAGCCAGGTGAAGAGCGGCGCTGCGGAGGTGCGCGCCCCCTTCTACTCGCACCTGCGGTACGACATCGTGCCGAACGCCGAGATCGTCGTGCGGCAACCCGACGTCCTCGTCGTGGAGGGCCTCAACGTGCTCGCGCCCGCGATGAACGGCCGGTTGGCGCTGTCGGACCTGTTCGACTTCACGATCTACGTCGACGCGAAGACCCGTGACATCGAGTCCTGGTACGTGGACCGGTTCCTCGCCCTGCAGGAGGAGGCGTTCGCCAACCCGGACTCGTTCTTCCACCGGTTCGCGAGCATGTCCCGGGAGGACGCGGTGCGCACCGCGACCGGCGTCTGGCGGTCTATCAACGAGCCGAACCTGCTCGAGAACGTCCTCCCGACGCGGTCCCGCGCGACGCTCGTCCTCAAGAAGGGCGCCGACCACAAGGTCACCGGTGTGATGCTCCGCAAGATCTGAGCGGCAGGCCGCTACGCCGCGTCGTCGATCCCGAGCCGGTCCTGCACGACCGCGGCGAGCTCGCCCGCGACACGCTCGGCGGTGGCCTGGTCGGCCGCCTCGACCATCACCCGGACCACGGGTTCGGTGCCCGATGGGCGCAGCAGCACACGCCCGGTGTCACCGAGCGCATTGGAGGCGCGGGCAACGGCCTCCTGCACGCCCGCGTCGGACAGCCCGTGGCGGTCGACGCCACGCACGTTCACGAGGACCTGCGGGAACACGGTCATGCACGACGCGAGCTCCGCGAGCGTCCTGCCCGTCCGCGCCATCTCCGCGACCAGATGCAGCCCGGTGAGGATCCCGTCCCCGGTCGTGGCGAACTCGTTGAAGATGATGTGCCCGGACTGCTCGCCACCAAGCGAATAGTCGCCCTCGATCATCTTCTCGAGCACGTACCGGTCGCCGACGCCGGTCTCGAGCACGGTGATGCCGGCAGCATGCATCGCCCGGCGGAGGCCGAGATTGCTCATGACGGTCGCGACGAGGGTGTCGTCCTTCAGGCGTCCGCGCTCCTGCAGCGACAGCGCGAGGATCGCCATGATCTGGTCGCCGTCGATGGCGTTCCCCTGGGCATCCACGGCGAGACACCGGTCGGCGTCGCCGTCGTGCGCGATGCCGACGTCCGCGCCGGCCTCAAGCACCGCCCGCGCGAGGTTGTCGATATGGGTCGAGCCGACACCGTCGTTGATGTTCACGCCGTCCGGATCGGCGCCGATGAGCGTGATCCGGGCGCCCGCGTTCACGAACACCTCGGGCGAGACACCCGCCGCCGCGCCGTTCGCGCAGTCGAGCACGACATGGAGGCCGTCGAGCCGGTGCGGCAGCGTGCCGAGCAGGTGCACGACGTAACGGTCCTCGGCGTCGGCGAACCGGATGATGCGGCCGACGTCGGCCCCGGTGGGCACCGGGATCGTCGTGCTGCCGATGGTCGCCTCGATACGGTCCTCGACCTCGTCGGGGAGCTTGCGGCCGCCCGCGGCGAAGAACTTGATGCCGTTGTCGGGTGCGGGGTTGTGCGAGGCCGACACCATGACACCGAAGTCGGCGTCGATGTCCGCGACCAGGTAGGCCGCGGCCGGGGTGGGGATGACGCCTGCGTCGAGGACGTCGACACCGGCGCTCGCCAGCCCGGCCGCGACGGCCGCGCCGAGGAACTCCCCGGAGACGCGCGGATCGCGCGCCAGGACCGCGATGGGGCGCGGTCGGCCGGATGCGCGCCGCGCATCCGCATGGTGTCCGTGCGTGAGCACGGCCGCGCTCGCCTGGGCAAGACCCAGTGCGAGCGCGGCCGTCAACTCGCCATTGGCGAGACCACGAACGCCGTCGGTTCCGAACAGACGCGGCATTGCTTCTCCCGCCGAAGCGCGATCAGCGCTTCGAGAACTGCGACGCCTTACGGGCCTTCTTGAGACCGGCCTTCTTGCGCTCGATGACGCGAGCGTCACGAGTGAGGAAGCCGGCCTTCTTGAGGGCCGCGCGGTTGTTCTCGCGGTCGATCTCGTTGAGCGTGCGGGCGATCGCGAGACGCAGGGCGCCCGCCTGGCCGGAGGGGCCGCCACCGGTGATGCGTGCGACGACGTCGTAGGAGCCGAGGAGCTCGAGCACCTTGAACGGGTCGTTGATGAGCTGCTGGTGCAGCTTGTTCGGGAAGTACTCCTCGAGCGTGCGGCCGTTCACCGAGAAGCTGCCGCCACCGGGGACGAGGCGCACGCGGGCGATCGCCTGCTTGCGGCGCCCGACGGCACCGCCGGAGACGTTGAGGATCTGGCGAGGAGCCGCCTCCGAGGGCGCCGCGACGCTCTCGGTGCTGTAGCTCTCGGGGGTCTGGTCGATGGAGTCTGCGATCTGAGCCATGAGTTCTGAAGTCCTTAGAAGTCTTTGCGGACCGACGCTTACTGCGCGACCTGGTCGAGGGTGTACGGCGTGGGCTGCTGCGCGGCGTGGCGGTGCTCGGCACCCGCATAGACCTTGAGCTTCTTGAGCTGGGCGCGACCGAGCGAGTTCTTCGGCAGCATGCCGCGGATCGCCTTCTCGACGGCGCGGGTCGGGTGCTTCTCGAGCATCTCCGGGTAGGTCGTCGCCGTGATGCCGCCCGGGTAGCCCGAGTGGCGGTAGTAGGTCTTCTGCGCGAGCTTCGACCCGGTCAGGGCGGCCTTCTCGGCGTTGATGATGATGACGAAGTCGCCCATGTCCATGTGGGGGGCGAAGGTCGGCTTGTGCTTTCCACGCAGGAGCGCGGCGGCGTGGGACGCCAGACGGCCGAGGACGACGTCAGTGGCGTCGATGACCAGCCACTTCGGCTGGACGTCCGCGGGCTTCGGTGAGAACGTGCGAGTCACAGGTGTGCTGCTTTCGTGTCGAGGTGAGGTGTCCGTGAATCCCACTCCGTGCAGGTGTTCCGCCGACGATGTCGCGGAACACCTCCGGCGCTGTCACCAGCGCACTGTGGAGGGCTCATCTTCGGGTCGACGCACGGGGCGCAGACCAAGGAGCAACACTACCTGACCGGTCTACCGCGGTCAAACGCACGGGAGCACCGCTGCGCCGTGGTGCCGATCACGCCGATCTTGGGTCACGGTGCGAGCGCAGCACCTGGGCGACCGGGCGCGGCAGCGGCCGCAGCGGCGAGGGCGCTGCCGTCCAGCCGGCAGGTGCGCCACTCGTCCATGAACTCGGCGCCCATCGACTCGTAGAACCGGATCGCGCCCGTGTTCCAGTCGAGCACGCTCCACTCCAGGCGGGACCATCCCTGCGCCATGCACTCCTCTGCGAGCCGGGCGAGCATGGCTCGCCCGTGGCCGTGCGACCGGTACTCCGGTCGGACGTACAGGTCCTCGAGGTGGATGCCGTGCTCGCCGGTCCACGTCGAGTACGTGAGGAACCAGACGGCCATGCCCGCGAGCCTGCCCGGCTCCTCGGCGTCGACGACGAACGCGAACGCCTTCGGCGATGGCCCGAACAGCACCGTCTGGAGGCGCTCGGTCGAGTTCTCGACCGCGTGCGGCTCCCGCTGGTGCTCGGCGAGGTCACGGATGAGCGCGAGGATCTCGGGGACGTCGGTGGGCTGGGCGGCGCGGATGGTCATCGAAGACGACCATAGCCGGTGCTGCTGCTGTGAGCGCTGACCGCGGCGTGCGCGGTGCCGCCGTCAGCCTGCGAGCTGGCCGTCCGGCTGGGAATTGCCGGCATCGCGTCGCGCTCGCGTCTGCGCCGCCCGCGCCGCGAGCTCCTCGTCCGGCGGGTACCCGACCTGGACGAGCGTGAGTCCTTTCGCCGGCGCGACCGTGAGCGCGCCTGAACGCGCTTCGGCCCGCCGGAGTGCGTCGAGGTCGGCGGGCGCGATCCGCCCCTCCCCCACCGCGATCGCCCCGCCCACCATGGCGCGCACCATGCTGCGGCAGAACGCATCGGCCTGGAGGGACGCCACGAGCACGCCGTCCGGCTCACGGTGCCACCGGAATTCCTGCAGCGTCCGGATCGTCGTCGCGCCCTCCCGCGGCTTGCAGAACGTGGCGAAGTCGTGGAGGCCGAGCAGCGTGAGCGCGGCCGCCTCCATCGCCGCGTCGTCGAGCCGCGCCGGGTACCAGAGGGTGTGGCCGCGCCGGAGCGGGTCGCGGGGTGCCGCGAGATCCGCGACGCGGTACTGGTACCGGCGCCAGATCGGCGAGAAACGGGCGTCGAACCCCGGCGGGGCGACGGCCGCGCGCGTGACGACCACGTCGCTGTCGAGTCCGGCGATGCCGTTCAGGCGCTGCGCGAGTGTATCCGCGGGCGTCCGGGTCGGTCGTGGTGCGGCGCCGTCGCCCTGCGCGGCGAGCCCGCGCCGGGGGCGGGACAGACTCGCGAACTGGGCGGGGGTCAGGTCGACGTGCGCGACCTGGCCGGTGGCGTGCACGCCCGCGTCGGTGCGGCCGGCGACCGTCAGCCGGGGCGGTTCGTCGTGCCGACGGAACACCGTGGCGAGCGCGTCCTCGAGCACGCCCTGCACGGTCCGGAGCGTCGGCTGGCGGGCCCATCCGGCGAAGCCGCCGCCGTCGTACGCGATGTCGAGGCGGAGGCGAATCGGCGGGGCGGGGTCCGTCTCGGTCACGGGACGATTCTACGAGCGCCCGGGACGGCACTGTCGCCAGCGTCGCGTCGACCCGAATCTCGTCGCCCCGATCACGGACGGTGGCCTTCGGTGCGATGTCGACAACGGAGTCAGCCAGGTCGGCACCGCGCACGCGAGCACGCGCAGACCCCGTACGAGAGGGCATCCAGACGCGAGATGACCTGGCGCCGCGATGGCCGACAGCTGTTATCTGCAACGTTTGACTTCATGGGTTCTCGCTAAAACCCGCGTCATGTCTCGACAAGAGCGGCGATGAACGGCTACGGAACCGAAATCACATCGCACGCGCCCGGATCCGGGCGCAGCGCGAAGGCCCCCGCAGCCAGAGCTACGAGGGCCTTCGATCCGACGTGGTGCTACTTACTTGGCGTCGTCCGCCTTGGCGGCGGCGTCGTCCTCGACCTCGGTGGCAGCCTCGGACGGGGCCTCCTCCGCGATCGGAGCGGACTCCTCGACCGTCTCCGTGCCGTCGACCTCGACGGCGTCGGCCGACGTGCTCTCGTCACTCTCAGCAGCGGCCTCGTCAGCCGCAGCGGTCGCGGCGACCGGTGCGGCCGCACGGACCGCGGTGGCGCCGCGACGGGTGACCGGCGCCGGCTTGCCGGAGACGGGCTCGAGGACGAGCTCGATCGAGGCGAGCGGCGCGTTGTCGCCCTTGCGGAAGCCGAGCTTCGTGATGCGGGTGTAGCCGCCCTGGCGCTCCTCCATCTGGGGGGCGATCTCGGTGAACAGCGTGTGCACGACGGTCTTGTCGCGCAGCATGGCGATCACCCTGCGGCGCGCGTGCAGGTCGCCACGCTTCGCGAACGTCACGAGACGCTCTGCGACGGGACGGAGGCGCTTGGCCTTCGTCTCGGTGGTCGTGATGCGGCCGTGCGTGAACAGCGCGTTGGCGAGGTTGCTCAGGAGCAGGCGCTCGTGGGCGGGACCGCCACCGAGGCGGGGGCCCTTGGTGGGCTTGGGCATGTCGTTATCTCCAGTGTCGAAAGAGTGGTGCGCACTGGGTCAGCAGTGCGCCGGAGGTCAGTTGGACTCGTCCTCGTCGTACCCGCTGTAGAAGTGGGCGCCGTCGAATCCGGGGACGGTGTCCTTGAGGGACAGGCCGAGCTCGGTGAGCTTGTCCTTGACCTCGTCCACCGACTTCTGCCCGAAGTTGCGGATGTTCATGAGCTGCGTCTCCGAGAGGGCGACGAGCTCGGACACCGTGTTGATGCCCTCGCGCTTCAGGCAGTTGTAGCTGCGGACCGACAGATCGAGGTCCTCGATCGGCGTCTGCAGCTCGTTCGAGAGCACCGCGTCGACCGGCGCGGGGCCGATCTCGATGCCCTCGGCGGCCGTGTTGAGCTCGCGGGCAAGCCCGAACAGCTCCACCAGCGTGCGTCCCGCCGAGGCGATGGCGTCACGCGGGGTGATCGCCGGCTTCGACTCGACGTCGACCACGAGGCGGTCGAAGTCGGTCCGCTCACCGGCACGCGTCGCCTCGACGCGGTAGGTGACCTTGAGGACCGGCGAGTAGATCGAGTCGATGGGGATCTGCCCGGCCTCGCTGAACTCCGAGCGGTTCTGCGTCGCCGAGACGTACCCACGGCCGCGCTCGATCGTCAGCTCGAGCTCGAACTTCGCCGTCTCGTTGAGCGTCGCGATGACGAGTTCCGGGTTGTGGATCTCGACGCCGGCCGGAGCGGAGATGTCCGCCGCGGTGACCTGTCCGGCGCCCTGCTTGCGCAGGTACGCCGTGATGGGCTCGTCGTGCTCGCTCGAGACGACCAGGTTCTTGATGTTCAGGATGATCTCGGTGACGTCCTCCTTGACACCCGGCACGGTGCTGAATTCGTGCAGCACGCCGTCGATGCGGATGCTGGTGACGGCGGCACCGGGAATGGACGAGAGGAGCGTGCGGCGCAGCGAGTTGCCGAGGGTGTAGCCGAAGCCCGGCTCGAGCGGCTCGATGACGAAGCGCGAGCGGTGCTCGGAGATCGGCTCCTCGGTCAGAGTGGGGCGCTGTGCAATGAGCACTGTGGATTCCTTTCGGCGAAGTGTCCGCTATATGACACCTGGCGGTACGGCGGGGCGCGAACCCCACCGGGTCTATTGAGTTGTGATCACGCGCACCGACGTGCGCGATCGAACGACCAGGAATGGCCGCGGCCCCACGGCACCTCGTCATGAGGGGCCGAGGGGCGCGGCCTGGGGCTCCTGCTTAGACGCGACGACGCTTCGGCGGGCGGCACCCGTTGTGCGCCTGCGGGGTGACGTCGTTGATCGACCCGACCTCGAGGCCAGCGGCCTGGAGGGAACGGATCGCCGTCTCACGACCCGAACCGGGGCCCTTGACGAAGACGTCGACCTTCTTGACACCGTGCTCCTGCGCCTGACGCGCAGCGGACTCGGCGGCGAGCTGGGCCGCGAACGGCGTGCTCTTGCGCGAGCCCTTGAAGCCGACGGCGCCCGAGGACGCCCAGCTCAGGACCGCGCCCGACGGGTCGGTGATGCTGACGATCGTGTTGTTGAACGTCGACTTGATGTGGGCCTGGCCCACGGCGATGTTCTTCTTTTCCTTGCGCCGCGGCTTGCGCGCAGCAGTCTTGGGGGTAGCCATGATGATCTCCTATCGGGCCTTCTTCTTGCCTGCCACGGTGCGCTTCGGGCCCTTGCGGGTCCGCGCGTTGGTCTTGGTGCGCTGACCGCGCACGGGAAGACCGCGACGGTGGCGGATGCCCTCGTAGCTGCCGATCTCGACCTTGCGTCGGATGTCGGCGGCCACCTCACGGCGGAGGTCACCCTCGACCTTGAAGTTGCCCTCGATGAAGTCACGGAGGGCGACGAGCTGCTCGTCGGTCAGGTCCTTGACGCGGATGTTACCCGAGATACCGGTCTCGGCGAGCGCCTGGAGGGATCGGGTACGGCCGACGCCGTAGATGTATGTGAGTGCGATCTCCACGCGCTTCTCGCGCGGGATGTCGACGCCTGCTAGACGTGCCATGTCTGGCTGCTCCTGTGGTTGATGGAGGTGTGGAGCAACACCGGTGCTCGGGCCTCCGCCCCGAGGTGTCCCCCGCCGCCGCCGAATGGACCGGCCGAGGTGGGTTCTGGTGTTGCGTGTGGGTGCTGCGTTTATTCAGTTGTGCAAGGTGCTGACCACTGGGGAGTCGTCCGGTCCCGGCACCGCTGCGCCGGGGCTCAGCCCTGGCGCTGCTTGTGGCGCGGGTTGCTCTTGCAGATCACCATGACGCGGCCCTTCCGGCGGATCACCTTGCAGTGCTCGCAGATGGGCTTGACGCTGGGGTTGACCTTCATGTCGTTTCCTCGATCTCGCTGGCTTCGTGCCCGGCGGGATTACCGGGCCGTTCCTTTCCAGCAGGGATCACTTGTAGCGGTAGACGATCCGGCCGCGGGTCAGGTCGTACGGGCTCAGCTCCACGATCACGCGGTCCTCCGGGAGGATGCGGATGTAGTGCTGGCGCATCTTCCCCGAGATGTGCGCGAGAACCTTGTGCCCATTCGTGAGCTCAACGCGGAACATCGCGTTGGGCAGCGCTTCAAGCACCGAGCCTTCGATCTCGATGACACCGTCTTTCTTGGCCATGGCCTCACTGTCGCTAGATTGCTGTCGCTACATGATCCGAGCCGGTCATGCGGGTTCGGTCGCCACGCCGGAACGGCATGACACACCAAAGATCGATCCTATGTGGTAGCGCCGGGATTGCCAAGCCGAGCGATGCCGCCGAGGCCCTCGATCGGGGGTTCGCGCCGGCCGCGCGGGTCCGGGATCGTTGCCGTTGCGCTTCCTCAGCTGTTCCACGGGGATTTCCCGGAGCCCCGAAGGGAGGCGATCGTACGGTGTTGCCGGCGGTCCCGGCCGGCGTGTCGTCTGTGGCAGCATGCTGCCGACCGTCGTTCCCCTCCAGGAACGCCCAGCCCGCCTCCCCGGCACCCTCAACGAACAGGAGACCACCGTGTCCGACGCTCCGCAGCGACCACGCCGCGGTCGCCCCGGTATCGCCCGGCACGGCCGCCTGCCCCGCCACCACGCCTGGCGCACCATCACGGCCGTCGTGGCATCCTCCCTGGCCGTCGCCCTGGTGGCCGGCGTCAGCGTGACCGCGATCGCCGCCGGATCCCTGACGGGCGCCGTGTCCACCCTCTCGCTGAGCGACGACGACCAGACGACCGCGAACAAGACCGACATCACGGCGATGAAGGGCGGCGCGAACATCCTCCTGGTCGGCAGCGACACCCGCGTCGGACAGTCCGCTGAGTCGCTCGATACCGACGGCGCCCGCAACGACGTCACGATCCTCGTGCACATCGCGGCCGACCACACGCAGGCCACGGTGATCAGCTTCCCCCGTGACCTCGTCGTCCCCATGCCGTCGTGCACGAACCCGGAGACCGGTCAGACGTACCCGGCGTCGTCGGCAGCGCAGATCAACACCGCGCTCGGCAACGGCGGCGTGTCCTGCGTCGTCGACACGGTCGAGAACCTCACCGGCCTGTCGGTCCCCTATGCGGGGCTGATCACCTTCGACGGCGTGATCGAGATGTCGAACGCCGTCGGCGGCGTGGACGTCTGCGTGGCGAACGCCATCAACGACAGCTACACCGGGGTGCACCTGTCCGCCGGCAATCACACGCTCGAGGGGATGGACGCGCTGCAGTTCCTCCGGACTCGGCACGGCGTCGGCGACGGATCCGACCTGGCCCGCATCAGCTCGCAGCAGGTGTTCCTGTCAGCGCTCCTCCGCAAGGTCACGTCGGACGGCACGCTGTCGAACCCGCTCACGCTCTACAAGCTCGCCAGGGCAGCGCTGTCCAACATGACGCTGTCCGACGGCCTGGCCTCCACGAGCACGCTCGTCGGCCTCGCGACGACGCTTCGGAGCATGAGCACGTCGGACATGCTCTTCGTGCAATACCCGGTCACCGACGACCCGTACGACTCAAACCGGGTGATCGTGGACCAGACCGCCGCCCACACGCTCAACGTGGCGCTGCAGGACGACACGAAGACGACTCTCAGCGATTCCAGCACCGGCCGCGCCTCCGAGACCGAGGGGACGTCGGACGGAACGTCGGGAAGCACGGCCGAGGGCACCGACACGTCGAGCAGTGCGACGGCGACACCGTCGACCGCGGCCACGAGCACGCCCCTCCCGTCCTCGATCTCCGGGCAGTCGGCCGCCGAGGAGACCTGCACCGTCGGGAACTGAGCACGCGGAGGCGCTGGCGGAGGCGCCGGCCGAAGCGCCGGCTGAGCACGCGGAGGCGCTGGCGGGCGCTAGAAGGCAGCAGCTCAGGCGATCGGAACGGGACGGACGCCGAGCGGCTCGAGGCCGCTGGCACCCCCGTCAGACGCCGTCAGGACCCAGATACCGTCCCGGTGCACGGCCACGCTGTGCTCCCAATGGGCCGCGTCACCGCCGTCGAGGGTCCGCACCGTCCAGCCGTCCGCATCCGTGGAACTGTCGATCGTGCCCGTGGTCACCATGGGCTCGATCGCCACGACGAGACCCGGGCGCACGGCGGGGCCGGCACCGCGGACCCGGTAGTTGAACACCGGTGGGTCCTCGTGCATGGAGCGTCCGATGCCGTGCCCCGTGTAGTCCTCCACGATGCCCCACGCACCGGTCTCATCGATGGCGTCCTCGATCGCGGCGCCGACCTCGTTGACGGTGCGGACCATCGTCAATGCTGCGATGCCGTGCCACATCGACCGCTCGGTGACGGCAGCGAGCGCCGTCCTCGCGGCCGTCCGCTCGGGATCACCGCCGGGCACGACCACCGTGATCGCGCTGTCGCCGTTCCAGCCGTCGACCTCCGCGCCCGCGTCCACGGAGACGATGTCACCCGGGGTGATGACGCGGTCGCCGGGAATCCCGTGCACGATCTCGTCATTGACCGACACGCACAGGGTGTGGCGGTACCCCGGCACGAGCTGGAAGTTGGGGACGCCCTCCCCGTCGCGGATCACCCGCTCCGCTATGGCGTCCAGCTCGCCGGTGGTGACACCCGGCCGGATCGCGGCACGGACCGCCTGCAGGGCCGCCTCGGTCAGGAGGCCCGGGCGCACCATGGCGCGGAGTTCCTCCGCGGACTTGTAGATCGACGGTCGTCCGAACCGGACCACGTCAGATCCGTTCGGCCGCGACGCGCACGGGATCGTTCACCGGTGGCTCAGACAGCTGCGGGAAGCCCGCGCTCGGCGAGAGCGCCCGCGATTCGGTCGCCGACCTCGTCCACGGTCCCGAGCGCGTCGACGTCGACGACGAGCCCACGGGCGGCGTAGGCGGCCACGATCGGCGCGGTCTGCTCGACGTAGACCTCCTGGCGGCGCCGGATGACGTCCTCGGTGTCGTCGCTCCGGCCCTGGTCGGCCGCTCGCTTGAGCAGCCGCTGCACCAGGGCGTCCTGGTCGGCGACGAGCTGGACCACGGCGTCGATCCCCGTTCCATTGTTCGCGAGCAGACCATCGAGGTACTCGACCTGCGCCGTGGTGCGCGGGTAGCCGTCGAGCAGGAATCCCTGCGCAGCGTCGGGTCCGGCCAGACGGTCGGCGATGAGCTCGTTCGTCAGCGAATCGGGCACGTACTCGCCTGCATCGAGGATCGCCTTCACCTGCACGCCGAGCGGTGTCGCCTCCGCGACGTTGCGTCGGAAGATGTCACCGGTCGAGATCGCAGGGACCGAGAACTCCGCCGCGATCCGCCCGGCCTGCGTGCCCTTTCCGGCACCGGGGGGCCCGACGATGATGAGACGTGCGCTCAACGGAGAAGCCCTTCGTAGTGACGCTGCTGGAGCTGCGAGTCGATCTGCTTCACCGTCTCGAGCCCGACACCCACGATGATCAGGATGCTCGCCCCGCCGAACGGGAAGTTCTGGTTCGCTCCGAACCATGCCAGCGCCGCGAGCGGGATGAGCGCGATGATGCCGAGATACAGCGCCCCGGGCAGCGTGACACGCGTCAGCACGTAGTCCAGGTACTCGGCCGTCGGCCGCCCCGCGCGGATGCCGGGGATGAAGCCACCGTATTTCTTCATGTTGTCCGCGACCTCCTCCGGGTTGAACGTGATCGCGACGTAGAAGTACGTGAACCCGACGATGAGGAGGAAGTACAGGACCATGTAGAACCAGTTGTCACCGGAGGTGAGGTTGTTCTGGATCCAGGTCACCCAGGCGGCCGGCTCCGTGCCGTCGGCGCGCTGGTTGAACTGCGCGACGAGCGCAGGCAGGTACAGCAGCGAGGAGGCGAAGATGACGGGCACCACGCCGGCCATGTTCACCTTGATCGGGATGTAGGTGTTGTTGCCCCCGTACGTCCGGCGCCCCACCATGCGCTTGGCGTACTGCACCGGGATCCGCCGCTGCGACTGCTCGACGAAGACGACGGCCATCATGATCACGAGCCCGACCAGGATGATGAACAGGAACAGCTCGAAGGACTGCGACTCCTCGATGCTCCAGAGGGCGCTCGGGAACTGCGCGGCGATCGAGGTGAAGATGAGGAGCGACATGCCGTTGCCGATACCCCGCTCGGTGACGAGCTCGCCCATCCACATGATGAGGCCGGTGCCGGCGGTCAGCGTGATGACCATGAGCAGAACCGCGTACCAGGCGTCGTTCGAGATGATCGACGTGCACGAGGTGGAGGCGGAGGTGCCGAACAGGGCGCCGGAGCGGGCCACGGTGATCAGCGTGGTGGACTGCAGCACACCGAGCGCGATGGTGAGGTAGCGCGTGTACTGGGTCAGCTTTGCCTGACCGGACTGCCCCTCCTTGTAGAGGGAGTCGAAGTGCGGGATGACCACGCGGAGCAGCTGCACGATGATCGACGACGTGATGTACGGCATGATCCCGAGCGCGAAGACCGAGAGCTTGAGCAGCGCGCCGCCGGAGAAGAGGTTGACGAGGTCGTACAGGCCCGACGAGCTCGATGCGCTCGCGAGACAGGCCTGGACACTCGAGTAGTCGACGAAAGGCGCGGGGATGTACGACCCCAGGCGGAACAGCGCGATGATCGCGAGGGTGAAGCCGATCTTCTTGCGAAGGTCGGGGGTGCGCATGATGCGCGCGACCGCTCTGAACACGAGATCTCCGTACGTCGATGGTGCGAGACCGGCCCAGCCGGTCACGTCAAGGGAAACCGGTCCGGCGACCCATGCTGAGCATGGGTCGCCGGACGAGCTTACTTGGTGACGGTGCCGCCTGCCGCCACGATCTTCTCCTCGGCGGACGCCGAGACCTTGTCGACCGTGATGGTGAGCGGGACGCTGATGTCGCCCTGACCGAGAACCTTGACCTTCTCGTTCTTCCGGACCGCGCCCCTCGCCACGAGGCTGGCGACGGTGACGTCGCCGCCCTGCGGGTAGAGCTCGGCGAGCTTCTCCAGGTTCACGACCTGGTACTCGACCCGGAACGGGTTCTTGAACCCGCGGAGCTTCGGGGTGCGCATGTGCAGCGGCATCTGCCCACCCTCGAACCCGATCTTCACCTGGTAGCGGGCCTTCGAGCCCTTGGTGCCGCGGCCTGCGGTCTTGCCCTTCGAGCCCTCACCACGACCGACACGGGTGCGGTCCTTCTTGGACCCCGCGGCGGGACGGAGGTGGTGGACCTTCAGGACCTGGACACGAGGCGCCGAGGCGCCCGTGCCGGCGGACGTGCTCGACGCTGCCTTGGGGGTTTCGTCGGTCATGAGTTGATCTCCTCGACCTTGACGAGGTGCGCGACCGTCGCGATGTACCCGCGGTTCTGGGCGTTGTCCTCGCGTTCGACCGACTGGCCGATGCGCTTGAGGCCCAGGCTGCGGATGGTGTCGCGCTGGTACTGCTTCTCGCTGATAACGGACTTGATCTGGGTCACCTTGAGCGTGGCCATCAGGCACCAGCCTTCTCGGTCGCCGCCGTGCGGGCAGCCGCCTCGGCGCGCAGCAGACGTGCCGGGACGACCCGGTCGACGTCGAGGCCGCGGCGGCTGGCGACGGCACGGGGCTCCTCGAGCTGCTGCAGCGCCGTGACGGTGGCGTGCACGATGTTGATGGTGTTCGACGAACCGAGCGACTTGCTCAGCACGTCGTGGATGCCAGCGCACTCCAGCACGGCACGCACGGGGCCACCGGCGATGACACCGGTACCCGCGGCAGCCGGACGAAGCAGGACGACACCGGCCGCGGCCTCACCCTGCACGGGGTGCGGGATCGTGTTGCCGACCCGGGGGACGCGGAAGAAGTTCTTCTTCGCCTCCTCGACCCCCTTGGAGATCGCCGTCGGGACCTCACGGGCCTTGCCGTAGCCGACACCGACGAGCCCGTTGCCGTCACCGACGACGACGAGCGCGGTGAAGCTGAAGCGCCGACCACCCTTGACGACCTTCGAGACGCGGTTGATCGTCACGACGCGCTCGAGGAACTGGCTCTCGCCACCGCGGCTGTTGCGGTCGCTCCGGCCGCCCTGCTGGCGGTCACGGCCGCCGCCACGGCGGCCCTGCTCGCGTCCCGACTCACGGTTCGCCGAAGCGGACCCTGCTGCGGTCTCGACGGGCTTCTCCACGACGGCCTCGGCAGCGGGAGCCGCCGCGGTCGTGGTGGCCTCCGTGCTGCCGGTCTCGGCAGCGGTGTCGCTGGTCTCGGCAGCGGTGTCGCTGGTCTCGGCAGCGGTGTCGCTGGTCTCGGCAGCGGTGCTGCTCGTCTCGGCAGCGGTGCTGCTGGCCTCGGCAGCGGTGTCGCTGGCCTCGGCAGCGGTGGTCTCTGCATTGTTCGCGGTGTCGCTCACAGGTTCAGCCCTCCTTCACGGGCGCCTTCGGCGATCGCGGCGACGCGACCGGCGTACTTGCTGCCGCCGCGGTCGAACACGACCGCCTCGACTCCGGCTGACTTCGCGCGCTCAGCGACGAGTTCGCCGACCTTGCGGGCCTTGGCCGTCTTGTCGCCGTCGTGGGTGCGGAGGTCCGCCTCCATCGTCGACGCGCTGGCGAGGGTGTGCCCCTTGGTGTCATCGATCACCTGGACGAACACGTGGCGTGCCGAACGGGTGACGACCAGACGCGGGCGCGCCTCGGTTCCGGTGATCTTCTTACGGAGGCGGGTGTGCCGGCGCGACTTGGCGGCCGACTTGCTCGCTCCTCGAGTTCCGAGAGCCATGATTACTTACCTGACTTTCCGGCCTTGCGGCGGACGACCTCGCCGGCGTAGCGGACACCCTTGCCCTTGTAGGGCTCAGGCTTGCGAAGCTTGCGGATGTTGGCGGCGACCTCACCGACGGCCTGCTTGTCGATGCCGTTGACGGTGATTCGGTTGTTGCCCTCCACGGCGAAGCTGATGCCCGTGGGCGGCTCCACCGTGATCGGGTGGGAGTAGCCGAGGGCGAACTCGATGTTCGAGCCCTTCGCCTGGACGCGGTACCCGGTACCGACGACCTCGAGGCCCTTGGAGTAGCCCTGGGTGACGCCGATGATCTGGTTCGCGATGAGGGTGCGGGTCAGACCGTGGAGCGAGCGCGAGGTGCGCTCGTCGTCGGGGCGGGTGACGAGGACCTGGTTGTCCTCGACCGTCGCCGCGATCGGGCTGGCGACGGTGAGACCGAGCTCACCCTTCGGCCCCTTGACGGAGACATTCGCGCCGTCGATCGTCACGGTGACGCCGGCGGGGATGTCGATGGGAAGACGTCCGATTCGTGACATCAGTGATCACCACACGTAGGCGAGGACTTCCCCACCCACGCCCTTCTGCTCGGCTTCGCGGTCCGTCAACAGACCCGAGGAGGTGGACAGGATCGCCACGCCGAGGCCGCCGAGGACCTGGGGGATCTCGGTGGACTTCGCGTAGACCCGGAGTCCGGGCTTCGACACGCGCTTGATACCGGCGATCGAGCGCTCGCGCTCGGGGCCGTACTTGAGGTCGATGGTCAGCGTCTGCCCGACTCGGGCGTCCTCCACCTTCCACCCGGTGATGTACCCCTCACGCTCGAGAATCTCGGCGATGTGGGTCTTGAGCTTGGAACTGGGGAGCGAGACGGCGTCGTGGTGCGCCGAGTTCGCGTTCCGCAATCTGGTCAGCATGTCTGCGACCGGATCGGTCATCGTCATGATGTGCATCCGTTTCTCGTCCGGTTTCGACACCCGTTCCACGAGTGCCGACCTTGACGATCGAGTGGCAGCAGGCCGTGGCCATGCTGCCGGGGTGACACCGGGCGGTCCCGGTGCCGTGGTGATCGTGCGGCGGGCCGGAGGATCGCTCCTCCGGCCCGTCCGCCCGAACGATCTTAGACCGTCTGCTCGGTGGAGCGGAACGGGAAGCCCAGCTGGCGGAGCAGCGCGCGGCCTTCGTCGTCGGTCTTCGCGGTGGTGACGACGGTGATGTCGAAGCCGCGGACCCGATCGATGCGGTCCTGGTCGATCTCGTGGAACACGCTCTGCTCCGTGAGACCGAAGGTGTAGTTCCCGTTGCCGTCGAACTGGCGGTCGCTCAAACCACGGAAGTCGCGGATGCGCGGCAGCGCGAGCGACAGGAGGCGGTCCAGGAACTCCCAGGCACGGTCGCCACGGAGCGTGACGTGCGCACCGATGGGCTGGCCCTCGCGCAGCTTGAACTGCGCGATCGACTTGCGCGCCTTGGTGACCTGAGGCTTCTGACCCGTGATGGCCGTGAGGTCCTTGATCGCGCCGTCGATGATCTTCGAGTCACGTGCGGCGTCGCCGACACCCGTGTTGACGACGACCTTGACCAGGCCGGGCACCTGGTGGACGTTCGAATAGCCGAACTGCTCCGTGAGGGCAGCCGTGATCTCGGCCTTGTACTTCTGCTTCAGGCGCGGCTGAACTTTCTCAGCCGTCGCGGCAGTCGTGTCAGTCATTACAGGTCCTCACCAGACTTCTTGGCGTAACGGACGCGGACGGTCTTGGTGACGCCGCCCTTCTCGACCGTCTCGGTGCGGAAGCCGACGCGGGTCGGCTTCTTGGTCTTCGGGTCGACGATGGCCACGTTCGACACGTGGATCGGCGCCTCGTGCGTCTCGATGCCGCCCGTCTTCGAGCCGCGCTGGGTCTGACCGACCCGGACGTGCTTCTTGACGAAGTTGACACCCTCGACGACGACGCGATTCTCGTTCGGGAGCACCTCAATGACCTTGCCCTGCTTGCCGCGATCGCCGCCGCGCGCCTGGGAGGCTCCCGAGATGACCTGGACCAGGTCGCCCTTCTTGATGTTCGCCATGACTAAATGACCTCCGGCGCCAGCGAGATGATCTTCATGAACTTCTTGTCGCGGAGCTCACGACCGACCGGCCCGAAGATGCGGGTACCGCGGGGGTCGCCGTCCGCCTTGAGGATCACGGCTGCGTTCTCGTCGAACTTGATGTAGGAGCCGTCCGGACGACGGGTCTCCTTCTTGGTGCGAACGATGACGGCCTTGACGACGTCACCCTTCTTGACGTTGCCGCCGGGGATCGCGTCCTTGACCGTGGCGACGATGACGTCGCCGAGGCCGGCATAGCGACGACCCGAGCCACCGAGCACGCGGATTGCCAAGATCTCCTTGGCACCGGTGTTGTCGGCGACCTTCAGGCGGGATTCCTGCTGAATCACTGCTGTCTCCTATTCCGCAAGTAGACCCAGGGCCTACTTGGCCTTCTCGAGGATCTCGACCAGGCGCCAGCGCTTGGAGGCGCTGAGGGGACGGGTCTCGCTGATGACGACGAGGTCGCCGATGCCCGCCGAGCCGAGCTCGTCGTGCACCTTGACCTTCGAGGTACGACGGATGACCTTGCCGTAGAGCGGGTGCTTCACGCGGTCCTCGACCTCGACGACGATGGTCTTGTCCATCTTGTCGCTCGTGACGTAGCCACGACGGGTCTTGCGGTAGCCGCGCGCGACGGCCGCTGCGGCCTCGGTCTCGGTGTTCTTGCTGTCGGCCATTACTTGCTCTCCTCGGCAGTCTCGGCGGCCGTCTCGTCGGCGGCGGTGTCAGCCGCGGCCTTCTTCGACGACTTCTTCGCCGCGGCCGGGGGGGCCTCGACCGGGGCGGGGGTGGGACGGATGCCGAGCTCGCGCTCACGCAGAACCGTGTAGATGCGCGCGATGTCGCGCTTCACGGCACGGAGACGGCCGTGGCTCTCGAGCTGGCCGGTGGCCGACTGGAAGCGGAGGTTGAACAGCTCCTCCTTGGCCTTCTTCAGCTCGTCTGCGAGACGCTCGTTCTCGAAGGTCTCGAGCTCCGACGGACGGAGCTCCTTGGAACCGATCGCCATTATGCGTCGCCCTCCTCGCGCTTGATGATGCGTGCCTTGAGGGGCAGCTTGTGGATTGCACGAGTCATCGCCTCGCGGGCGACGTCCTCGGTCACACCGGAGAGCTCGAAGAGCACACGACCCGGCTTCACGTTCGCGACCCACCACTCCGGCGAGCCCTTTCCGGAACCCATGCGGGTCTCGGCGGGCTTCTTCGTGAGCGGACGGTCCGGGTAGATGTTGATCCACACCTTGCCGCCACGCTTGATGTGCCGCGTCATCGCGATACGAGCGGACTCGATCTGACGGTTGGTCACGTAGGCGGGGGTCAGGGCCTGGATACCGAAGTCACCGAACGACACCTTCGTGCCACCGGTCGCCTGGCCGGTGCGCCTCGGGTGGTGCTGCTTGCGGTGCTTGACTCGACGGGGGATAAGCATGGTTACGCCTCAACTCCTGCGCCGGCCGGCGCTTCCTGCGGAGCCTGCTGCTCGCGACGGTCGCCGCGGTCGCCACGAGGGCCACCGTCGCGGCCACCGCGGCCGCCGCGGCCGCCGTCACGGCGCTCCGGACGGGACGAACGCTGGTTCGCCTGCTCGCGAGCGAGCTCCTTGTTGGTGATGTCGCCCTTGTAGATCCACACCTTCACGCCGATGCGACCGAACGTCGTCCGAGCCTCGTAGAAGCCGTAGTCGATGTTCGCACGGAGCGTGTGCAGGGGCACGCGGCCCTCGCGGTAGAACTCCGAGCGGCTCATCTCGGCGCCGCCGAGACGACCCGACACCTGAATCCGCACGCCCTTGGCGCCGGCACGCTGCGCACCCTGGAGGCCCTTGCGCATCGCACGACGGAAGGCGACGCGAGCGCTGAGCTGCTCCGCGATGCCCTGGGCGACGAGCTGCGCCTCGGTCTCGGGGTTCTTGACCTCGAGGATGTTCAGCTGGATCTGCTTGCCGGTCAGCTTCTCGAGGTCGCTGCGGATGCGCTCGGCCTCGGCGCCACGGCGGCCGATCACGATGCCCGGACGGGCGGTGTGGATGTCCACGCGAACCCGGTCCCGGGTGCGCTCGAGCTCGATGCGGGCCACGCCGGCACGGTCAAGGGACTTGGTCAGCATCCGACGGATCCGAACGTCCTCGGCGACGTAGTCGCTGTACCGCTGGCCCTTCTTGGTGCTGTCCGTGAACCAGTGCGAAACGTGGTCGGTGGTGATCCCGAGACGGAAGCCGTACGGGTTGACCTTCTGGCCCATTACTTGCTCGCCTTCTTGCTGGTAGCGGCCGCCTCGACCTCGTCCGGCGTCGCGAGGACGACCGTGATGTGGCTGGTGCGCTTGTTGATGCGGAAGGCGCGACCCTGAGCACGCGGCTGGAACCGCTTCAGGGTGGTGCCCTCGTCGACGAAGACGCTGCTCACGTAGAGGTCGCGCTCGTCGAGGAAGCTGTTCGTCTGGTCCGCCTTGACCCGGGCATTCGCGATCGCCGAGGCGACCAGCTTGTACACGGGCTCGGAAGCGCCCTGCGGGGCGAACTTCAGGATGGCAAGCGCCTCATGGGCCTGCTTGCCGCGGATCAGTGCGATGACGCGACGGGCCTTCTGAGGCGTGACGCGGATGTGTCGCACGCGGGCGATCGACTCCACCATTTCTCTCCTCTTTCCTGTCGCCTTAGCGGCGACGGCCCTTCTTGTCGTCCTTCACGTGGCCGCGGAAGGTGCGGGTGGGCGCGAACTCGCCGAGCTTGTGACCGACCATCGACTCGGTGACGAACACCGGGATGTGCTTGCGGCCGTCGTGCACGGCGATCGTGTGCCCGAGCATGTTCGGCACGATCATCGAGCGACGCGACCAGGTACGGATCACGTTCTTCGTGTTGGCCTCGTTCTGGGCGACGACCTTGCGAAGCAGGTGGTCGTCGACGAAGGGGCCCTTCTTCAGACTGCGTGGCATCTTCTACAACTCCTACTTGCGCTTCTTGCCGGCATTACGGCGTCGGACGATGAGCTGGTCGCTCGGCTTGTTCGGCTTGCGCGTCCGGCCCTCCGGCTGACCCCACGGGCTCACCGGGTGACGTCCACCAGAGGTCTTGCCCTCACCACCACCGTGCGGGTGGTCGATCGGGTTCATGGCGACACCACGCACGGTCGGGCGGACGCCCTTCCACCGCATGCGGCCAGCCTTGCCCCAGTTGATGTTCGACTGCTCGGCATTGCCGACCTCGCCGATGGTGGCGCGACAGCGGGCGTCCACGTTCCGGACCTCACCCGAGGGGAGGCGGAGCTGGGCGTACGGGCCATCCTTGGCGACGAGACGCACCGAGGCGCCCGCGGAACGGGCGAGCTTGGCGCCGCCACCGGGACGGAGCTCGATCGCGTGCACGACCGTACCCACGGGGATGTTGCGGAGCGGCAGGTTGTTGCCGGGCTTGATGTCGGCTCCGGCTCCCGACTCGACGACATCGCCCTGCTTCAGGCGGTTCGGCGCGAGGATGTAGCGCTTGGTGCCGTCCACGAAGTGGAGCAGCGCGATGCGCGCGGTGCGGTTGGGGTCGTACTCGATGTGCGCGACCTTGGCGTCGACGCCGTCCTTGTCGTTACGACGGAAGTCGATCAGGCGGTACTGGCGCTTGTGGCCACCGCCGATGTGCCGCGTCGTGATGCGACCCGAGCTGTTGCGGCCACCGGTCTTCGGGAGCGGACGCAGCAGCGACTTCTCCGGAGTGGAACGAGTGATCTCAGCGAAGTCCGCGACCGAGGATCCGCGACGACCCGGGGTCGTCGGCTTGTAGTTACGAATAGCCATGATTTATCCCTTAAGGTCCTCAGCCGACAGCCGTGAAGATGTCGATCGAACCGGACTTGAGCGTGACGATGGCGCGCTTGGTGTCCTTGCGCTTTCCCATGCCGAAACGCGTGCGACGGGTCTTGCCCGGACGGTTCAGGGTGTTGATGCCCGCGACCTTGACGTCGAAGATCTTCTCGATGGCGAGCTTGATCTCGGTCTTGTTCGCCCGCGGGTCCACGAGGAACGTGTACTTGCCCTGGTCGATGAGCGAGTAGCTCTTCTCCGAGACGACCGGCGAGATGATGATGTCGCGCGGGTCCTTGTTGAAGCCGCTCATGCGGTGATCTCCTTCGCGGTCTTCGATGCCACGAAGGCGTCGAGGGCGCTCTTGCTGAAGACGATGTCGTCGCTGACGAGGACGTCGTAGGTGTTCAGCTGTCCGTAGGTGAGCGCGTGGACGTTCGGCAGGTTGCGGACGCTCTTGAGCGCGACCTCGTCGTTCGCCTCGAGCACGACGAGGACGTGCTTGACCGGGGCGATCTTCGCGAGGAGCTCGAGCACCGTCCTGGTCGAGGGGACCTCGGCCTCGATGAAGGACTCGACGGCGTGGATGCGGCCGCCGCGGGCGCGGTCCGAGAGCGCGCCGAGGAGGGCCTTGGCGATCATCTTCTTCGGGGTGCGCTGCGCGTAGTCGCGCGGGGTCGGCCCGTGGACGATGCCACCACCGGTCATCTGGGGCGCACGGATCGAGCCCTGGCGGGCGCGGCCGGTGCCCTTCTGCTTGAACGGCTTGCGGCCGGCACCGGACACCTCGCCGCGGCGCTTGACCTTGTGCGTGCCCTGACGCGCGGCGGCGAGCTGGGCGACGACGACCTGATGGATCAGCGGGACATTGGTCTCGACGTCGAACAGCTCTGCCGGGAGCTCGAAGGAGCCGGACTTGACACCGGAGGCGTCGAGCACGTCGATCGTGGTTGCAGTCGTGGTGGCCATGCTCACTTACCCTTCACGGCGTTGCGGACGAAGACGATGCGGCCGCGGGCACCGGGGACGGCACCCTTGACGAGCAGCAGTCCCTTCTCGGCGTCGACGGCGTGCACCGTGAGGTTGAGGACGGTGACGCGCTCCCCACCCATGCGACCGGCCATGCGCATGCCCTTGAAGACGCGCGACGGGGTCGAGGAAGCACCGATCGAGCCGGGCTTGCGGTGGTTGCGGTGTGCACCGTGTGAGGCGGACACGCCCTTGAAGTTGTGGCGCTTCATGACGCCGGCGAAGCCCTTGCCCTTGCTGGTGCCGACGACGTCGACCTTCTGGCCCGCCTCGAACATGTCGACGGTGAGCTCCTGGCCGAGCGCGTACTCGGCGGCGTCAGCGGTGCGGACCTCGGTGAGGTGGCGTCGCGGGGTCACGCCGGCGGCCTCGAAGTGGCCGGCCTTCGGCTTGTTGACCTTGCGCGGGTCGATCGGGCCGGCGGCGATCTGCACGGCCTCGTAGCCGTCGCGCTCCGCGGTGCGGAGCTGCGTGACGACGTTCGGTGCGATCTCGACGACGGTGACGGGGATGAACTTGTTGTTCTCGTCCCACACCTGGGTCATGCCGAGCTTCTTGCCGAGCACGCCACGAACGGTCTTGGTTGCGGTTGCCATCAGTGGTCGCCCCCCTACAGCTTGATCTCGATGTTGACGTCGGCCGGGAGGTCGAGTCGCATGAGCGAGTCGACGGCCTTCGGCGTCGGGTCAACGATGTCGATGACGCGCTTGTGCGTGCGCTTCTCGAAGTGCTCGCGCGAGTCCTTGTACTTGTGAGGGGAACGGATCACGACGATCACGTTCTTCTCGGTGGGGAGCGGCACCGGGCCGACCACGGTCGCACCGGCACGGGTCACCGTGTCGACGATCTTCCGGGCCGACGAGTCGATGACCTCGTGGTCATACGACTTCAGCCGGATGCGGATCTTCTGTCCCGCCATGTTCTCTTCTCTCTCTCTGCGCCGCGCACCCTCTCGGGCCGCCTGACACCGCCTTCGCACTGCGCGTGGGCAGGCTGGCTGTTTGCGTGAATCATCGGCTTCGTCCTCTGGGGAACGACCGCTGTTCTTCTGTCAACCGCCCGGTCATGCCGGACGTCGTATCGCCTCCGCGGCCCGAGCCGGATCCGGCGCGCCAGCCCGGAGGCCCAGCACACCGACGTCCTGGACGTCCCGCATGTGGATTCGATTGGTGTGTTCTGCTGTCCGCGGCCCAGACGCAGCCGCCGACCCAACGACGTGTGACGTCGATCGGTGCTGTGGCGGGGTCTGTGCACTGCCGGAACAGTGACCCAACGGGCGCAAACGCCCGCGGAATTCGGAACCGGACAAGTCTCCCATAGGCCCGGCGCACGTGCAACCCGGGCGTGTCGCGCCGCGAGCCGCGCTCCCGGCGCGGATTTCCGGACCGACGACCCGCGCCACGGTGGCCGGCCGGGAGGGCCGGCCACCGCCTCCCCCACGGCCGCCGGCCCGTCAGCGCACAGCGTCCGTCGAGGTCACTCCTCGGTGTCCGAGGCCGCCGCGTGGAACCACGGCGGGAAGATGGCCACGCGCGTGGACTTCTCGCCCGCGTCGGAGAGGATGTCCCGGACGGCGTCCCGCGTGCGGTCGTTCGGCACTCCGACCACGGCGACGGAAGACAGGGGCACCTCCGGACCGGCCAGGAGCTCCAGTTCGAGCATCTCCGGGTCGGTCAGGTCGGTGCGCCGCAGCAGCTTCGTCGCCGCGTCGGGCCCGGCGGCGAACCGTGCGGCCGGATCGTCCGCCTCCCGGTCCGCCACGATCACGGACTCGCCGAACGCCGTCACGGGGACGACGAGCATCACGTAGTCGCTCCCCCGCGTCCGCCGCGCGGCGTCCGACCACCGGGAGCCCGCCGCCCCGGCGCGCACGTCGTCCCAGGAGCGGGCGTCCGCGGAGAGGGTGAACGGCACATGCGCGGCGACCGGGGAGCCATCCGGGGCCGTGGCCTCGGCTCTGCGTGCCCGTGTCTCCGGCGCGCTGACGTCGATGTCCGGAGTCGCCTCGACGGAGGACCGGATCGCGCCGTCCGCGACGATGGAGGCGAGATTGTCCAGGTGCGTCCAGTGGTGCGCGCGCAGCGTCGTGAACACCCGCGCGGGAGGCTCCTGGGCCGCGCCCCGGGAACGGCCTGACGTCGTCGTCGGCACGGAACGCAGCGAGGTCTTCGTGCGGCGGGGCGCCGGCTTCACCGGCACCAGTGGTTCGGCCCGCTGGCGCGGGGAACAGATGTCGCACAACTCAGTGGGGAAGCCGTGGATGCACTCGTCGGTCACTCGGGGTCCTTCCGGGCAGCTCGACGATCGATCTGCACCCGGGTCCACGCTACGTCATCCGGGGGCGGTGCCACCGCCGCTTCGCTCCTGGCGTCCGATGACCCCACCGGCTCACTGCCGGTACAGGAGCGCCCGCACCTCCGCCTCCGCCGACGCCAGACGCTTCGGATCGATGGTCTCGCCGTGGTGGTAGGCGTCGATCAGCCGCGGATCGATGTAGCTCTGCCGCGCGACAGTCGGCGTGTTCCCCAGGACATCGCTCGCGGCCTTCACCGCATGGGTGATCGCCTTGGTGCGCTTTGTCTCCGACGGCAGCGGTCCGGTCCTCGCCAGGTCGACCGCGGCGGCCACAGTGCCGTGCAGCGTCCGGAAGTCCTTCGCGGTGAAGTCGTCGCCCGCGCGTTCCTTGACGTACTCGTTGATGTCATCGGCCCCGAGCGGCACCCATTCGGCACCGCGCTCCGCACGGTACGACAGCAGCCTGGCATTGCCGCCACGACGCTTCATGCCGACCAGGACATGTGCGAGATCGTGGTCGTGGATCGTCGAGGACCACGCCTGATGGCTCTTGCCGGGAAAGCCGAGCTCGATGTCGTCGCCGGAGATGCGCGCGTGCGAGCACAGCAGCGTCGACAGCCCGTGGCTGCCGTGCTCGAGCGCATACCGCTCCGAGCCGACCCGGAGCGACCCCTGGTCGAGCATCCGGAACGCCGCCCCGAGGGCGCGCTGCCGGTCCGGCTCCAGACGTCGGAGGTCCTGCGTCACCATGCGACGCGCGCCGGGCAACGACTCCGCGAGTGCGAGCGCCCGGTCGTACTTGATCTTGTCCATCCGCTCGCGCCACGAGGGGTGGTACATATACTGCCGACGGCCAGCCGCATCCGTGCCGGTGGCGAGCACATGGCCGTTCTCGTATGGCGAGATCCAGACGTCGTCCCATGCGGGCGGGATCACGAGGTCCTCGAGTCGCTGCCGGATGGCGGGATCCCGCACGGTCTGGCCGTCGGGATCGCGGTAGGAGAAGCCCGTGCCCGAGCGGACGCGGTGGAACCCGCGACCGGACGAGTCGGAACGGCGAAGACGAGTCACAGGCCGAGTCAACACCTCGCTCCCCCGGCCGTCCGCGAGGACGGCGCGATCGACGCGTCGGCGAGCGGACGACGAAACGGGGCCGGGCCCGAAGGCCCGACCCCGTTGGGTCAGCAACTGAAAGGAGTTACTTGACGATCTTCTCGACCGTGCCGGCGCCCACCGTGCGGCCACCCTCACGGATGGCGAAACGAAGGCCCTCCTCCATGGCGATCGGCTGGATCAGCTCGACCGAGATGGAGGTGGTGTCGCCGGGCATGACCATCTCGGTGCCCTCGGGCAGCGTGATGACGCCGGTGACGTCCGTGGTGCGGAAGTAGAACTGCGGGCGGTAGTTCGCGTAGAACGGGTTGTGACGGCCACCCTCGTCCTTCGACAGGATGTAGACGTTCGCCGTGAACTCGGTGTGCGGCGTGACCGAACCCGGCTTCACGATGACCTGCCCGCGCTCGACATCCTCACGCTTGGTGCCGCGGAGGAGGAGACCGGTGTTGTCACCGGCCTGCGCGGAGTCGAGCAGCTTGCGGAACATCTCGATGCCCGTGACGGTGGTCTTGGTCGTCGGGCGGATGCCGACGATCTCGATCTCCTCGTTCACGTTGAGCTGACCGCGCTCGACACGACCGGTGACGACCGTTCCACGACCGGTGATCGTGAAGACATCCTCGACGGGCATGAGGAACGGCTGGTCCGTGGCGCGCACGGGCTCGGGCACGCTCTCGTCGACGGCCTCCATGAGCTTCGCGACCGACTCGGCCCACTTCTCGTCGCCCTCGAGCGCCTTGAGCGCCGAGACCTGGACGACAGGCGCGTTGTCGCCGTCGAACTCCTGGCTCGAGAGGAGCTCGCGGACCTCGAGCTCGACGAGCTCCATGATCTCCTCGTCGTCGACCATGTCGGCCTTGTTGAGGGCCACGACGATGTAGGGAACGCCGACCTGGCGGGCGAGCAGCACGTGCTCACGCGTCTGCGGCATCGGGCCGTCGGTGGCGGCGACCACGAGGATCGCGCCGTCCATCTGCGCCGCACCGGTGATCATGTTCTTCACGTAGTCGGCGTGACCAGGGGCGTCGACGTGCGCGTAGTGGCGCTTCTCCGTCTGGTACTCGACGTGCGAGATGTTGATCGTGATACCACGCGCCTTCTCTTCCGGCGCGTTGTCGATCTGATCGAACGCCGAGGCGGTGTTCAGATTCGGGTACTTGTCGTGCAGGACCTTGGTGATCGCCGCGGTGAGCGTGGTCTTGCCGTGGTCGACGTGACCGATCGTTCCGATGTTGACGTGCGGCTTGGTCCGCTCGAACTTGGCCTTAGCCACTGTGGGTCCTCCTCAGGACTCGGATGCAGGTCCGACGACGATTGCCGATCGGATCCGCGCGTTGTGTGTCTTTACTTTACTTGGTGGCGAGGGGGCCGTGACCGGCCACCCCCGCCTGTGAGCAGCAAGGCGAGCTGCGTCACTCGCCCTTGCTCTTCTGGACGATCTCCTCGGCCACGGCCCGAGGGACCTCGGCATAGGAGTCGAACGTCATCGAGTAGACGGCACGGCCAGAGGTCTTCGACCGGAGGTCGCCGACGTACCCGAACATCTCGGAGAGCGGCACGTTCGCACGGACCACCTTGACGCCGGAGGCGTCCTCCATCGATGAGATCTGGCCACGACGGGAGTTCAGGTCGCCGATGACGTCGCCCATGTACTCCTCGGGCGTGCGGACCTCGACGGCCATGAGCGGCTCGAGCAGGACCGGGTCAGCGCGACGAGCGGCTTCCTTGTACGCCATCGAGCCGGCGATCTTGAACGCCATCTCCGAGGAGTCGACGTCGTGGGCCGCACCATCGAGGAGCGACGCCCGGACACCGACCGTCGGGAACCCGGCGAGGATGCCGACCTGCATGGCGTCCTGGATGCCGTGGTCGACCGAGGGGATGTACTCGCGCGGGATCCGGCCACCGGTGACCTTGTTCTCGAACTCGTAGACCTTCTCGGCGGTGACCTCCATCGGGTGGAGGGCGATCTGAACCTTGGCGAACTGGCCGGACCCACCGGTCTGCTTCTTGTGGGTGTAGTCGTAGCGCTCCACGGGCTTCCGCAGGGTCTCGCGGTACGCGACCTGCGGCTTGCCGACGTTCGCCTCGACGTGGAACTCACGCTTCATGCGGTCGACCAGGATGTCGAGGTGGAGTTCACCCATGCCCTTGATGACCGTCTGACCGGTCTCGGCGTTGAGCTCGACGCGGAACGTCGGGTCCTCTTCGGCGAGCTTCTGGATGGCCAGCGAGAGCTTCTCCTGGTCCTGCTTGGTCTTCGGCTCGATCGCGACCTCGATGACCGGCTCCGGGAACGTCATGGACTCGAGGACGATCTGGTCCTGCGGGTCGCACAGCGTGTCACCGGTGGTCGTGTCCTTGAGACCGATCACGGCGTAGATGTGCCCGGCGGTGACCTTGTCGACCGGGTTCTCCTTGTTGGAGTGCATCTGGAAGATCTTGCCGATGCGCTCCTTCTTGCCCTTGGTCGAGTTGATGACCTGAGCACCGGAGTCGATCGAGCCGGAATAGACGCGCACGTATGTCAGACGACCGAAGAACGGGTGCACCGCGACCTTGAACGCCAGCGCCGAGAACGGCTCCGTCGCTTCGGGCTTGCGGATGATGATCTTCTCTTCGTCCTTGACGTCGTGGCCCTCCATGGGCGGCACGTCGAGCGGGGACGGAAGGTAGTCGATGACCGCGTCGAGCATCGGCTGGACGCCGCGGTTCTTGAAGGCGGAGCCGCAGAGGACCGGGTACAGCGTGCTGTTCACGGTCAGCGCGCGGATCGCGTGCTTGATCTCGGCGACCGAGAAGTCGGTGTCGCCCTCAAGGAAGCGCTCGAGCAGGACGTCGTCGGCCTCGGCCACGCGCTCGATGAGCTTGAGGCGGTACTCGTCCGCCTTCTCCTTGAGGTCGGCCGGGATCTCCTCGATCTCGTACTTCGCGCCCATCTCGACATCACCCTTGGCGTCGCCACGCCACGTGAGTGCACGCATCTCGACCAGGTCGACGACGCCCTCGAAGGAGCTCTCCGCACCGATCGGCAGCTGGAGCACGAGCGGCTCCGCACCGAGGCGCTTCACGATGGTGTCGACCGTGAAGTAGAAGTCGGCACCGAGCTTGTCCATCTTGTTGACGAAGCAGATGCGCGGGACGTCGTACTTGTCGGCCTGACGCCAGACGGTCTCGGACTGGGGCTCCACGCCCTCCTTGCCGTCGAACACGGCGACCGCACCGTCGAGGACGCGGAGCGAACGCTCCACCTCGACCGTGAAGTCCACGTGACCGGGGGTGTCGATGATGTTGATCTGGTTCTTGTTCCAGAAGCAGGTCGTCGCGGCCGACGTGATCGTGATTCCGCGCTCCTGCTCCTGCGCCATCCAGTCCATCGTGGCAGCCCCGTCGTGGACCTCCCCGATCTTGTGGGTGATGCCCGTGTAGAACAGAATGCGCTCGGTGGTGGTGGTCTTGCCGGCATCGATGTGCGCCATGATGCCGATGTTGCGGACCTTGTTCAGGTCGGTGAGCACGTCCTGTGCCACAGGGTTCCTCCGAGAGAGTTGTAGGAGATGGGGCGGGCGTCGAGGCGCCGGAATGGATGTGACCGGCGCCTCGACGGTGCCGGAGCTGTTACCAGCGGTAGTGCGCGAAGGCCTTGTTCGACTCGGCCATCTTGTGGGTGTCCTCACGACGCTTGACTGCGGCGCCGAGACCGTTCGACGCGTCGAGGATCTCGTTCATGAGACGCTCGGTCATCGTCTTCTCACGGCGGGCCTTGGCGTACGAGGTGAGCCAGCGGAGCGCGAGCGTGTTCGCGCGGTGCGGCTTGACCTCGACCGGCACCTGGTAGGTCGAACCACCGACACGGCGGGAACGGACCTCGAGCGTCGGGCGCACGTTGTCGAGCGCCTTCTTGAGGGTGACGACGGCGTCCTGCTGGTTCTTGGCGGTGACGCCCTCGAGGGCACCGTAGACGATGCGCTCGGCGAGGCCCTTCTTGCCGTCGAGGAGGATCTTGTTGACGAGCTGGCTGACCACCGGCGCGCCGTAGACCGGGTCCGCGACGACGGGGCGCTTGGGGGCTGGTCCCTTACGAGGCATGTTCCTTAACCCTTCTTCGCGCCGTAGAGGCTACGGGCCTGCTTACGGTTCTTGACGGCCTGGGTGTCCAGTGCGCCACGGACGATCTTGTAGCGGACGCCGGGGAGGTCCTTCACACGACCGCCGCGAACGAGCACCATCGAGTGCTCCTGGAGGTTGTGACCCTCACCGGGGATGTACGCGGTGACCTCGGTGCCGTTGGAGAGCTTGACACGAGCGACCTTGCGCAGTGCCGAGTTCGGCTTCTTGGGGGTGGTGGTGTACACGCGGGTGCACACACCACGCTGCTGGGGGTTCGCCTTGAGGGCGGGCGCCTTGGTCTTGACGACCTTCGGCGTGCGGCCCTTGCGAACCAGCTGCTGAATCGTAGGCAACTGCTGCTCCTGGTTCCTGCTCGTTTCCCTGGCCGGCGTGACTCGTCGGCTTCCTCGTCCTGCATGGCGAACGACCTGCGACACGACGTGTCGCCGCTCACCCTGCGGACCGGGCCGGCGATTCCAGTGCCGGGACCGGTGTCGGCGGCCGCTGATGCGGATCCACCTGGACGGATGTGTCCTGACCGGCCTTCGGCCGTCGAGACGTGGGGCGCGCCCTCAGGCGCACACCCACGCAACACTACCTGCGCCGTTTCGCTTAATCAACCAGCGCCGGCGCCACGCGCCGACCACGGCGTCAGCGCCGCGCGCCGACAGCGGCAGCGCCCTGCCCGCGCTGCTGGTGTCGCGCTGTCGCGACGGCCGCGATGACGACGACGAGCGCGATGACCACCGTTCCGACGACGAACGGCCCGAGCGCATAGCCCGCCGGGAAGACGACGAGTTCCGCCACGTCGCCCCGGATCAGGGCGTACCCCACGGCGCCGACGCCGAGCATGACGAGGTACGCGCTCGCGGCGCCGACGAGGCCGCTTCCCACCGGGTTCGCACGCTCGGCGCCGAGGGCGGTCACGACGAACACGACGATCGCGACGCCGGTCACCATCGCCGGCCCGAGGTACGGAGTGGCGTCGGGCTGCCGGATCACCTCGAGCCCGCCGAGCAGACTCTCGAACCCGGTGACGGCGATCACGAGCGCGATGAACACCACCGTCGTCATCGTCGCCAACAGCCACCGGGACATGGTCGCCACTGTATCCCGACGCCGTCCTCCCCCGCGATCCGGAGACGCGACCGTGGGCTCCGACCTGCGGCGGTGCCGGGGCGCGGGGGTGCCGGGGTGCGGCGGTGCCGGGGTGCCGGGGGCGCGGGGGCGTCGTGCTAGCCGGCGCTCAGGCGTCGACGCCGCGCTCGCGCGCCGCGGCCCCACCCGCCAGCCGGTCCTGACGCGCGGCCTCCTCGCGAGTCGCCGCGACGAGCGCGACGGTGATCGCCGCCGTGACGACGGGCACGTTGTCGGTGAGGACCACGGTCCCGGTCCTCGGCGCACTCGTCGAGCCCGCGCTGTCGACGCGCGCGGCCTGCTCAACTTGCTCGGCCCACCCGGCCTGCTCCGTCCGCTCGGCCTGCTCGACGCGCTCGGCCTGCTCAGCGAGTTCGACGGTGCGGATCGCGGGGCCGATCACCGGCAGGACCACAGTGGTGGTCGCCGGCTCGCTGCGCGCCTGGCGAGCATCGGGCTCGTCGGAGGCGACGGTCCGCCGCTTCGCCCGCATCATGCGCACGAGGACGACGGCGGCGATGAGGGCCCAGATGCTGTTCACGATGGTGGAGGGCCAGGCGTGGTGCGCGAGGACGTTGACGGTGGCGAGGACGGCACCGACGAGGTTGAGCAGCTGGTACGTCGGCCCGTTCGGCAGCCTGCCCGAGGAGAAGAGGAGATACCCGCCGAGGACGGTGACCGCCCCGGCCCAACCCAGTGATTCGACGACCACACTCATGTTCAGTGCTCCATGACACGACGAGAAGCGCCCGGATCCGCCGGACGCTTCGTGTTGCTGACGATGCCGCGTTGATCCACTGCGGCAGTGAAATTCTACAAGGCCGACGCGACGGACGGAACGTCCCGAGCGCGGGACGAGGACCGGTGCCGCGGCAGCTCGGGCGGGCCGCTGCGGCGCCGGGCGGTCAGCCCGCGGACTGCACCCGTCAGCGTGCGGCGGTCAGCCCGCGAACCCGCGCCGTTCGTGCGCGGCGGTCAACCCGCGGCCGTGGTTGCGTCGGTGGACGACGCCTGCTCGGACTGCGTCGTCGAGACGTCCGCCAACACGTACACGAAACCCGCGAACGTCCACGTCATCTGCCCGGAGGTGTCGGTCGCTCCGCTCGCGCCGCCCGCCGAGGAGGAAATGTTGTTGACCAGGAAGAGCCGCTCGCCGTTCTGGATGCCCTCGGCGAAGTCGAGTGCCTGGTCCAACGTCCCGGTGACGCTCACCGAGACGGGCACCGAGGAGAAGTTCGTCGACGTGATGAGGGAGTTCGTGGCGACACTCGGCGCGGTGGGCGTTGCGGACGTGGACGGTTCATCCGTTGACGTGGACCCAGCCGTGCTCGACGTCGTGGTGTCCGTCGACGTCGGGGGCGTGTACGCCGTCGCGTCACCCATCGTGATCGTGGAGATCGTCACGGAGCTCGCATCCGCCACCGTGTCGAGCTCGTCGTAGAAGGGCGAGATCGACAGCGATGAGGGGATCGATCCCCGCAGCACGGCCAACTCCGCCTTCTGCGCGTCGAGGGTCGCGTCCTGTCGCTGCAGTCGTGTCAGCTCGGTCTGGTACTGGTCGTTCTTCGCCTCCGCCGCCGTGCGCTTCGCCTCGTCGGCGGACGCGGACGCGAGGTGCGGCTGCACCCCGACGAAGTATCCGCCGGTCGCGACGATGACCGCGGCGAAGACCGCGATGATGAGCATCAGTCTGTTCCGGCTCATGTCAGTTCCCGTCCTTCGCGGCGTACTTGCCGTCGTACGCGTCGGTATTGATATGGATCGTGATGTCGGCGTCGTACGCTCCCGAGGTCTGGTCGAGCGACACGGACTCCGCGTTCGCATCGACGAAGCCGGGGAGATCCTGCAGCGACGCGATCCAGTCCGGGACGCTCGGGAACTCCGTCGAGCTGGCGGTCAGCGCGAGCGTTCCGATGCGCGCACCCTGCAGCGGGGCAGTGGCCTGCGCGTACTCCGTGGTCGGGGACGCGGAGTCGATCGCCAACCCCGTGATCTGCACGCCCTGCGGGAGCTGCGCCTGCACCGTCCTCAGGTAGTCCGACCAGTCGATCTCCGTGGAGCCGCCGACCTCTTGGCCGGCGCGGATGAGTGCCGACTCCTGCTCCGTCGCACGGAGCTCGCTGTACTTCGCCTGCTGCTGCAGGAGCGCGGTCGACGTCGCCTGCGAGGCTGCGAGCTCCGTGCCGGCGCGCACGGACGTACCGTACGCAGCACCCGTCGCCAGCGCGACGATCGCAGCGACGACACCGACCCCGAACCAGGCGCGCCGCACCACGCCGCGCGCCTTCCGGTCGGCGTGGACCTCGGTCGGGAGGAGATCGACCCGAGGCTCGTGCCCGAGGAGCGACTCCTTCGACATCCGGGCCTTCGGCGACGGTGCTCCCCCGCTCCCGCCCGATGCGGACCTCGCGGCCCTGGCGGGCCGGGGCGCTGTGACCTTGGGTGCGGCGGACGTGCGGCGCTTGCTCTGCTTCCGGACCTCGGCCTCCGCGCGGCTCATGCTGCCCTGCTTCCCACCGCGAGCCCGTAGGCCACCGCGATCGACGAACCATGGAGCGTGACGTCGTCCTCCGAGATGGACCTGGCCCGTTGGACACCGGCGAATGGGGCGCCGGAGCGCACCGGGAGTCGTGTGAAGTCGCTCAGGGCCTCCCGAAGTCCCGGCAGCGCGGATGCGCCACCGGACAGGACGATCGCGGTGACGGTGGTGCTCGGGTGGGTGTTCGCGAAGTAGTTGATGGTGTTCCTCAGGCTCGAGAGGACCTCGTTCACGGCTTCGGAGACGACGGACACGGCGCGGTTGTCGTCGAGCGTCTTCGCATTGCCCCCGATGCCCAGGTGCCGCTTCACGGCCTCGGCCTGCTCCCATGCGATGTCCAGTCGCGCCGCCAGCGCCTTCGTGATGTCGTCGCCGCCGGCGGGAATGATCCGGACGAACTGCGGCACGCCGTCGGTGGCGATGACCACGCTCGTGGTCTGCGCGCCGAGGTCGACGAGCGTGACCGTCCCGGGCACCTGCGGCCGGGACACGAGCACCCGGGACAGCGCGAAGGGGATGAGGTCGACGCCCGCGGGGTTCAGCCCGGCGAGCTGCACCGCCCGGACGTTGTTCAACACGGCGTCCTTGACGGCCGCGATGAGCAACCCGTTGACCACCGGCCCGCTCTCGCCGATCCCCTCCGAGGTCGGATAGAAGTCGAGGATCGCGTCCACCACCGGCACCGGGAGCATGTCCTGCACCTGGAACGGGAGCGATTCGCGGATCTGCGCGATCGGCGCCTTCGGCACGGTCAGGTCGCGGGAGAGGACCCGCTGGTTGCCCATGCCGAGGACGACGTCCCGGGAGCGGAACCGCCCCATCTTCCAGAGCGCCTTGAGCGCGACGGCGACGGTGTTCGGTTCGAGGACCTCACCGCGGCTCACGGATCCTTCCGGTGTCGGGACCTCGGCGAAGCGCACGACGGAGGGCCTCCCCTTCGCCGCATCCGCCACCTCGACCGCCCGAATGGACGCGGCGGCGATGTCCACGCCGACGATGCTCTTTGCCATGGTGCTTCTCTTCCGTGGGTTGGTCAGACGACGCCGAGGATCCGGAGGTAGGCGGCCCAGACGGGTGCGCCGACGGCGATCCCGATCCAGGCACCGCCGAGCATCCATGGGCCGAACGGGATGCCGTTCTTCCGTCCGGCGCGATGCGTGAGCAACAGGCCGACGGCGAACATACCGCCGAGCAGGAAGGCGCCGAAAGCACCCACTGCGAGGGGTCCCCATCCGAGGTACGCGAGGGCGAACCCGAGGACCCCGGCGAGTTTGACGTCTCCGAACCCCATGCCTCCGGGCACCGCGAGGGCAAGCGCCAGGTAGCCGACCCCGAGGCCGACCATGCCGGTGAGCGCGCGCACGAACGCGGCCCAGTCGCCCGTGAGCGCCGAGGAGGCGCCCAACAGGACGACGAGCACCGGATAGGCCGGGAGCACCACCGCGTTCGGCAACCGGTGCGTGTCGAGGTCGACGAGGGTGAGAACGATGCTGATCGCCATGAGGAACAGGTACGCCACGAGGGCGACGATGTGCCCGGCGAGCACCGTCCCGGTCCCGACGAGCTGCGGGACGAAGAACGCCGTCACCGCGAGGAAGAGGACGCCGGTCGCGAGCTCGACGAGCGGGTACCGCACCGGGATCGGCGCCCGGCAGTCCCGGCATCGGCCGCGGAGCACCACCCACGAGAGGATCGGCACATTGTCGTACCCGCGGATCGGGTGCTCGCACCGCGGGCAGGCGCTGGCCGGCGACACCACGGAGAGCCCCGCCGGGACGCGGTACACGACGACGTTGAGGAACGAGCCGATGACCAGGCCGAGGGCGCCGCCGATGGTCGCCGTCATCGCGCCGAGCTGCGCGAGCGCCGGCATCAGTTCGCGCTCCCGTCGTACGTGAAGGCCGGCTTGACCTCGGCGACCGTCGTGATGGCGTAGGTGGTCGTCACCGGGCTGAGGAACTTCGGCGGCGAGATGTATTTGAGGCGGGGGTCGTACTGGTAGTCCTTGGTGTACCCGTTGGTCCCGCTCCGCACGATGCCCCGGAACTTCTGCGCGACCGCCCCCAGCACGGTGAGCGTGCCGCGGTCGCCACCCTTGTCGTAGTTCTGCACCTGGAACGTGTGCGCGACCGAGATGATCGCGGCGTCGATCGTCCTGTTCGAATCGGAGAGCATCGCCCCCGTCGTCGAGCGGCTGCAGGTGAGGATGAAGTAGCAGGTGTACGAGGTGGTCGAGGTGCCGTACGGGTTCCACACCCACACGGCGTTCGTCGCCGTGAGGCCGAGGACATCGGAGGACGCGTCCGCGTAGGTCATGTCCCCGGTGATGTAGAGATAGTTCTCGGCGGCCACCGTCACGCTCCCCTTGAGCGTCCCGTGCACGAACGCGTCGCCGGTCCGGGACCCGTAGGCGCACGGCGCAGTCCCAAGCGACGGCGCGGTCTCGCCCGAACGCGGATAGCCGACGTGGTTGTCGTCGTTGCACGTGGACTTGAGCTGCGTCGTCGAGGTGTAGTTGACGTCGGTGGACGCCGCCGGGACATTCTGCACGTAGACGAGGTTGTCGTCCGGGACGGGGACGGTGGCCCCGGCGCTGGAGCCGAGCTTGCCAGAGCCGGTCCCCGCGGTACCACAGGGTCCCGCGGTGTCGCCGCCGGTGCTGGCGTCGCCGGTGGTCTGCGTCGCCTTCGTGTACGGCGACTTGACAGTCATCGTCCCGTTGGCGTTGAAGGTGATGTCCGTCGGCCCGGTGTACAGGCAGCCCGGATCGGTCACCTCCGCCAGGTCCTTCCGCGTCTCCCGCTTCTGCTGGGTGTTCGTGGCCGGCATGTCGATCGTGGAGGCGTAGTCCGGTTGCGTGGTGCCGGTGGGGAACACCTGCCCGCTGCACCCGTTCCCGAGCGAGTCCTTCTTCGTGTAACGGAGTCCCGTGGACGCGTTCGTGGTGGAGGACGTGGTCACCTGCTGCGTGAACGTCGCGTCGCAGATCCGCATGGTGTCATTCGAGTGCGCGGGCCCGTTGATCGTGTCGCCGCCGCCGAACGCGATCTCACTGCATCCGGATCCCCGTCCCTCCCAGGCGTGTGTGACACAGGTCGACGCCGCACCCGACAGCTGCGGGTCCTGGATCTCGTAGTCGGTGAAGTACAGGAAGTCGATGAAGCCCTGCTGGCGCACGGAGGCCGCCACGGAGCGCACCGAGGTGCCGACCTTGCCGGTGGAGAGGACCTTGATGACACCCGTGTTGGCGTACTCCGAGATATCCACCTCGTACCGGTACTGCGCCGAGTCGCTTGAGCCCGGCACGCTCGCCCAGGTCCCGGTCGTGCCGATGCCGAACGCCTTGTTCACCTGCGTGCCCGTCGGGAGGTGGAGGAGGGTCTTGCTCGACGCGCTGAAGACGGCGTCCGGGTTTCCGTACTGCTGGTAGGTCGTGTCGTTCGCGAGTCGGGCCTGGTAGTCCTGGATACCGGCGTACGCCGCGCTCAGCGCACCGTCGAAGTTCTGGTCAGTGGCGGCGCGGCGGAGGCCGGAGGTGCTCACCGCGAGCGCACTGGTGACCATGACGACGATCACCATGCCGAAGATGATGGCGATCGCCAGGGCCATGCCGCGGTCGTCGTGCAGACGATCGAGCTGGAGTGCGCGGCGGATGCGGTTCACGAGGGGTCTCCTACCCGTCGGCCAGGTTCGGCAGGTCGACGGTGTTGCTGAGGACGAGCGCGTTGTTGATCATCGACGCGGTGTTCGCGACGCGAAGCGTGATCTGCACGCTCCGGATGTCGGACATCTGGTCGGCGGTGAGGCCGGAAGCGCTGGGTGCGAGGACGTTGCCCGCGGCATCGCGGTACACGAAGAGCGCGGGCTCGCCGGTCGGCGTGGAACTGACCGCCGTGATGAGCGTCGTGGTCGTGGCCGTGCTCGAGTACGTGAAGTACGTCGCCGCGGCGTCGTTGGCCGGGTAGATCCGCTCCACGAGCGCCCGGGTCGTCGGCTGCAGGCCGACGGCGACGCGCTGCGGCACGGGATCCGTGCTCCTGGTGTTGACGAGTGTCGTGAAGGTCATCGACTCGGCGCCGGCTGCCGAGAACGCGGGCAGGTCCGCCGCGTTCGCCTGCGGCGTGTCCGCCGCCGAACGGATCTCGCGCACAAGCTCGTTCATGCCGACGGACGCGGCGCGGACGTTCTGGTCGATCGAGTTCGACGCCCGCGTCGACCGCATCATGGTGGCGAACACGCCGACGACGACGACTAGGAGGAGTCCGAAGATCGTCATCGCGACGAGGAGCTCGGCGAGACTCATCCCGCGCTCGTCGGCCGGACCGGTGCGGAGCCGCGCCGTGAGCCTCCGCAGGGCGGTCACGGTGCCACCCGCGGGTCCAGCGTGACACCCGTGATCGGCGAGCTGGCGTTCCCGGACGTCCCGGAGCTGCCCGGCTGGACCGCGACCACGGCGCCGAGCAGCGTGCCGACGAGCGTGCCGTAGGTCACGGCCGCCTGTGACGTCGTGGACGTGCCGCTCGTGATCGCCCACGTGCCGAAGGGCAGCGCGAGCGTCATCGTGGCGGTCCCGGTCCGGCCGGTCGCGCTCCTGGTGATCGTGTAGTCCATTCCCGCGGCACAGCCGGGGTCGTCGTTCGCGGCCGTCATGGTCTTCGCCCGGATGACCGTGTCGGCGTTCGCGACCGTGACCGTCACCACGCCCATCGCGACGTCGGCCTTCGCGGATCCGCCCGGGGTCGGGGCGGCGGGGGCGGGAGCCTTGCCGACCCGGCCGTCCGCGGCAGTGGGCCACTGCGTGGGGTCGACCGACCGGCAGCTCGTGCTCGCGGTCGTGTCGGCGCTGTACCGGCCGGCGTAGACCTGGTATCCCGACGGGAGCGGGCTGAGGAAGACATCCGACGCCGGCGAGGTCGTCGAGTACGGGTCGAGGGTGCTCACGAAGGTCGTGACCAGGTTCGTCGGCAGCGCCGGCGTGGTGCCCCCGGAGTAGTTCGCGGCGTACGTCGGCCGGATGTCGCCCGCAGGGTCGTACGTGAACGACGCCCCTGCGGAGTCGCCGGCCTTCACCACGACGGTCTTCGTCGAGACGGCCTGCTGCTGCGTGTCCCGGTAGGTCGTGCCGGATGGGCCGGACACCGTGACCGTGTACACGCCCGGAGGGACCTTCGTGGCGTAGGTGCAGCCGTCCGCGTTCGTGAGCGCGGGCTGCGCGGCGGCGGAGATCGCCTCCGCCGTGTTCGGCGTCACGTTCGTGTTCGGGGTGATCGTCGCCGTGATCCCGGCGACGCCGCCGGAGGCGGTGATGGAGGTCACCGAGATGAGGATCGTGCCGGCGGTCGGGTCGTTGATCTTGCTCGACGGCGAGAACACCGTGTCCGACCGGACCGGGGCGGTCGAGGTGCGCATGTTCGGCCAGGTGACGGCGACGTTGATGTGCCGGAACAGCAGTGCGCCGGTACCGCTCGCCAGTGTGGTGCTGCATTGGGAGTCGATGCTCGCCGTGGTGAGCCAGTTGACCGACCGACGCACCGTGTACGTCGTCCCGTCCACGACCGGGTAGGTGGTCTCCGCGGCCATGCCCATGATGTCCTCACGGGCCTCGACGCGCGCGCTGTCCACGGCCTGCTGCGCCAGGTTCGCCGCGACCTCGCGGTTGCGGTTGTCCGCGGACATGCCCGTCATGGTGCCGACCGCGCCGATGGCGCCGACCGTGATGACCGCGAAGAGGACGAGCGCGACGACGACCTCCACGAGCGTGAACCCGCCCTCGTCGCTCCGTGCGCGATCGAGGAGACGGCGGAGTCGGATCATGTCGGCGCCGCCTTCCGGATATCAGTGCTGGGATCGGGTGGGGGGAAGATCGACGTCGAGCCGCCTGCTTCCGTGCTGGAAGCAGGCGGCCCGACGAGCGAGAGGGATCAGCTGCCGGTCGCGGCGGTGAAGACGCCCGCGGTGCAGGTGCCCTTCGCCGGGCCCGCGGAATCGGTGATGCCCCACGTCGTGCCGGACTTGCTCTTGCCCGAGATGCAGAAGCCGGTCTGACCACTGTTGGTCGTGTATGCCGGCGCTCCGTCGAGGCTCGAGGTGGTCGCCCCCGCGCTCTTATACGTGTCACTTGTCCACGTGACGTCCGCGACGGCCGGGAACTTGTTGCTGGTCGCGGTGGACGCCTGGACCGTAAGGATCGACGTCTTGAGGTTGGTGAGGTCGGACTGCGCGCCCGCGTCCTTCGCGTTGTTCTGCACGCCGAGGTACACCGGGATGGCGATGGCGGCGAGGATGCCGATGATGATGACGACGACGAGGAGCTCGATGAGGGTGAACCCCTTCTCGTTCTCGGCGGCGAGGTGCTGGCGGCGAGCGTTCAGCTTGCCCATGAGGCTGAAGTACATGAGGAATCCATTCATGATTCGGGAAAGTCGTGCGGGATGGGGCCGTGCTCTGCCGCCGGGGACAAGCGTATTGACACCGCATTCTCGGCATAATCCCGAGAACGGGGGTCACCGCGTACCCGGGATACCCCCAAGAGGGGGGTATTCGCATGCCGGGCCTCCCCCATTCCAGGGGTGCCCGCGATGATTCAGTGAATGAGGCTCGTGATCTGGAAGATCGGCAGATAGAGGGCCACGATCATGCCGCCGACGACCACACCGAGGAACGCGATGAGGAGCGGCTCGATCAGGGACGTCAGGGCTTCGGTGGTGGATTCGACCTCGGACTCGTAGAAGGTGGCGAGCTTCTCGAGCATGACCTCCATCGACCCGGCGTCCTCGCCCACGGCGACCATCTGCGCCACCATCGCCGGGAACACCGTCTCCTTCGCCAACGGCGCCGCGATCGACTCGCCCTTCCGAACCGCGTCGGCGATACGCTCCAGCGCCTTCTGGAACACGTGGTTGTCGGAGACCTCGCCGACGATCCTCAGCGCCCCGAGAATCGGCACCCCGGCGCCGATCATGTTCGAGAAATTGCGCGCGAACCGGGCGATGACGATCTTCTTGTTGAGCTCGCCGAACACCGGCAGGCGCAGCTTCCACGGATCGACGAACGCACGCACCCGCTCGGTGTTCTTGTTCGTCCGCCACCAGAAGGCGAACACCAGCGCGACCACCGCGAGGACGGGGCCGACATACGTCATCGAGTGCGAGGCGTAGACGAGCAGCATCGTCGGCAGCGGGAGCTTGCCGCCGAGACTCGAGAACATCTCCTGGAAGATCGGGACGATGAACACGAGCATGATCACGACCGCCGCGAGCGACATGATCAGCACGACCATGGGGTAGGTCATCGCCGACTTGATCGTCGAACGGAGCTTGTGCTCCTTCTCGAAGTTCGTCGCGATCGAATCCATCGCCTCGTCGAGGAACCCGCCGGTCTCGCCGGCGCGGATCATGTTGATCATGAGCGGCGGGAACTCGACCGGGTACTTGGCGACGGCATCCGAGAACGACACGCCCTGCTCGACCTCGTCGCGCACCTTGCCGAGGATCTCCGCCAGCTTCTTGCTGTCGGTCTGCTCCGCCAGGATCGTCAGCGCCCGAAGGAGCGAGAGCCCGGACGAGAGCATCGTCGACGCCTGCCGGGCCATGATGGCGAGGTCCTTGAGCCCGACGCCCTTCTCAAACCCCCGGATCTTGATCTCGGTCTGCAGGCCGGTGCCCGCCCGAGCCTCCGCGAGCGAGATCGGGGACACACCCATGGTGCGCAGCCGCGCGACGGCGGCGCCCTCGGACGCGGCGTCGAGGCGACCCTTGACGACCTTGCCGGCTGTGTCCCTCCCCCGATAGTCGAATGCCAATGACATCAGTAGATCCCTCCGGAGTACTTGTCGCCGAAGTCGATGCCGCTCGCGGCGATCGCCGCGGCGGACGCGTCGGACGGCGACTCGACGCGCTGCACGAGACGGTCGAAGCCGTCCTCGTCGTGGACCTTCTCCAATGCGGCCTTCCGGGTCACCGTGCCGACGTTGACGAGCTCCGCGAGGTCCTGGTCCATCGTGTGCATGCCGAGGTCGGCGCCGGCCTGCATTGCGGAGGTGATCTGATACGTCTTGCCCTCGCGGATGAGGTTGCCGATCGCCGGCGTCGTCCGCATGATCTCGGTGGCGACGACGCGCCCGACGCCCGTCGCCTTCGGCACGAGCGTCTGACAGACGACGCCCTGCAGTGTCGAGGCGAGCTGGGTTCGGATCTGACCCTGCTGGTGCGGCGGGAAGACGTCGATGACACGGTCGACCGTGCCGGGAGCGCTCTGGGTGTGCAGGGTCGCGAAGACGAGGTGACCGGTCTCCGCGGCGGTGAGCGCGACGGAGATGGTCTCGAGGTCGCGGAGCTCGCCGATGAGGATGACGTCCGGGTCCTGCCGCAGAACGTGCTTGAGGGCGTTGGCGAAGGAGTGCGTGTCCGCCCCGACCTCGCGCTGATTGATGAGCGCCTTCTTGTGGTCGTGCATGAACTCGATCGGGTCCTCGACCGTGACGATGTGGTCCGCCCGGGTCTCGTTGACGAGGTCGATGAGCGCGGCGAGCGTGGTCGACTTGCCGGAGCCGGTCGGTCCGGTCACGAGCACCAGCCCGCGCGGGAGCGCAGCGAACTCACCGACCCTCGCGGGGATGCCGAGCTGCTTGAGCGTCTTGATCTTTGTCGGGATGAGCCGGAACGCAGCTCCCCAGTTGCCGCGCTGCTGATAGAAGTTGACACGGAACCGCGACTCGGTGGACAGCGAGTAGGCGAAGTCGAGCTCCTGGTGCTCCTCGAACTGCCGCCGCTGATCGACACTCATCATGGTCTCGAGAGCGGCGATGACCTTGGCGCGCGACCACGGGCCTCCCGGCACCGCGGGGCGGAGCGAGCCGTCGACACGGACGATCGGCGGGGCATCCGCGGTCACATGGAGGTCGGAGGCGCCCTGCAGGACGACCTGCGACAGCGCGACGATCAGGTCGGGGTCCGCCAGCTCTCGAGCGTGGCGGGTGTACCGGATTCCCGCGCCATCGGTCGTGGCCGCCGGTGCGCCCGGCACGGCTGCAGGCGGAGCCGCGGTCGTGACCGGCAGGCGTCCCGCCTCCGCGAGCCGCGCGGTCCGTCGCCCGCCGACCTCGTTCCCGGGCCGCCCTGGGGCCCACCCGAGGACGTTCTCGTCCTCGGACATGTCGATGTCGTACACGGAGTCGCTCATGCGCGTGCCTGTTCCCCTTGATCCTGGCTGCGGTTGATGGGTGCGGAGACGTCTTCGGGCCCTACGCGACCACGCGCAGGATCTCCTCGACGCTCGTCAACCCGAGCTTGACCTTCTCCCAGCCGTCCTGCCGAAGCGTGAGCATGCCCTGCTCCTGCGCCACCCGAGAGATCTCAGTGCTCGACGCACGGGCGACGGCGAGCCGCGCGATCTCCTCCGTCACGGTCATGACCTCGTGCAGCGCGATGCGGCCGCGGTAGCCCGTGTTCGAGCAGACCGCGCAGCCGATGGGTTGGAAGATCTGCGGCACGGCAGGGTTCGACTCGGTCACGAACCCGAGGTTTCGCAGGTGGTCGGCGGTGTGGTCCGCGGGCAGCTTGCACCGGTCGCAGAGCCGCCGGGTGAGACGCTGCGCGACGACGGACTCGAGTGCGGAGCCGACGAGGAACGGCTCGATGTCCATCTCGGTGAGGCGGACGACCGCGCTGGGAGCGTCGTTCGTGTGCAGCGTGGACAGCACGAGGTGGCCGGTGAGCGACGCCTCGATCGCGATCTGGGCGGTCTCGTGATCCCGGATCTCACCGATGAGCACGACGTCCGGGTCGGAACGAAGGATGCTGCGCAGCGCCGACGCGAACGTCAACCCGGCCTTCGGGTTCACCTGCACCTGGTTGATGCCGGGCATGCGGTACTCGACCGGGTCCTCGACGGTGATGACGTTGATCTCGGGCTTTGCGACCGCGTTGAGGGTCGTGTACAGGGTCGTGGACTTTCCGGAGCCGGTCGGGCCGGTCACGAGGATCATCCCGTACGGCTTCGAGTACGACTGCTGGTACGCCTCGAAGTTGCGATCAAGCAGGTTGAGGTCCTTCAAGGACATCGACGTGTTCGTGTTGTCGAGGATTCGCATGACGACCTTCTCGCCCCACACCGTGGGCAGGGTCGCGACACGGAGGTCGATCTGTCGACCCCCGTGCCGCACAGACATGCGGCCGTCCTGCGGCTTGCGCCGCTCGGCGATGTCGATGTCGCTCATGATCTTCAGCCGGCTGATGACGCCGTTCTGGATGTTCTTCGGCGCGGGGGTCATCTCGTGGAGCACGCCGTCGATGCGGTACCGGACACGCACATCGTGCTCGCCTGGCTCGATGTGGATGTCTGACGCGTGGTCCTGGATCGCCTGGGAGACGAGCAGGTTCACGAACCGCACGATCGGCACGTCGTCGAGCGCGCCGTCGGCGATGTCGACGCGCTGCTCGCGCTTCGAGGACGCCTCCTCCTCCATGCTGGAGGTCAGGTCGCTCAGCTCGTCGTCGGCCCGGAGGTAGCGGTCGAGCGCGGCGACGAGGTCCGATTCGTCGACCTGCAGCGGCTTGATGTACCGGCCGGAGGCGGCGCGTGCGTCGTCCATGGCCAGGACGTTCGCCGGATTGACCATCGCGAGGACGAGCGCCTCGCCCTCGAATCCGACGCCGAGCACGCGGTGCCGACGGCACAGAGCGGCCGGCAGCATCGAGACGGCGGTCCCGTCGACCGGGTAGTCCGTGAGCGGCACGATCCTGGAGTTGTTCGACGCCGCGCGCGCGGTGACGAACTGCGCCTCACTGACGAGGCCCTGGTCGACCAGGGTCCGGATGGCGCGCTCGTCAACCTGCTCGTCGCCGGTCAGCACATCGAGATGCTCGATGGGCAGGGCTCCGTTCAGGATGAGGATCTCTGAGAGGGTGGCCATGTGGTCCCTCACCTCCTTGGTGTCGCACGGCTCGAAGGACCCGGCCCGGATCGGGTTCCGAAGCCCACGGCGGTCTCCGACGTGGCCCAACGGTACGTCCCCGTCGCGCTCCCCCTGCAGTCCCAAAAGGAGGGGTCCTGTGCCCATTCTGATGACGCGCGCCGCTCAAGCGGTCGGTCCGGGCGCACCTGTGGAGACAGTCCCTCGCCCGTGCATCTGGGGACGCCAGACCCGTCGGCCGCGGGCACGCAGAAGGGCCCTGCACCGATCGGTGCAGGGCCCTTCGTGCCGGTCAACCCGGCGGGTACAGCGTCACATCAGTTGTAGGTGCCCGGCGTGAAGTCGTCCGACGAGAAGCTGTCGAAGTCGACGAAGCTCAGGTCGGCGTCTGAGAACGACGAGTCGTCCGCGAAGATGCGGTTCGGGTACCGCTCCGCCTTCGCCTCCTCCGTCGCCTGCACGTCCACGTTCCGGTACCGGCTGAGGCCCGTCCCCGCAGGGATGAGCTTCCCGATGATGACGTTCTCCTTGAGGCCGACGAGCGAGTCGCGCTTGCCCTCCATGGCCGCCTGCGTCAGGACGCGGGTGGTCTCCTGGAAGGACGCGGCGGACAGCCACGACTCGGTGGCGAGGGACGCCTTCGTGATGCCCATGACCTCCTGGCGGGCGGAAGCGGTCTTCTTGCCCTCCTGGAGTGCCGCACGGTTAATCTCGTTGTACCGCGAGCGGTCGACGAGCTCACCCGGAAGCAGGTCCGTGTCGGCGTGGTCGACGACCGTGACCTTGCGAAGCATCTGCCGGACGATGACCTCGATGTGCTTGTCGTGGATCGGCACACCCTGCGAGCGGTACACGTCCTGCACGCCCCCCACCAGGTGCTTCTGCACCTCGCGGACACCCTTGACCCGCAGGACCTCCTTCGGGTCGACCGTGCCGGCGATGAACTGCTCGCCGAGCTCGACGTGCTGACCGTCCTCCACCAGAAGCGTCGCGCGCCTGAGCACCGGGTAGATGAACGGCTCGTCGCCGTTGTCCGGGGTCAGGATGACACGGCGCTGCTTGTCGGTGTCCTCGATGGTCACGCGACCGGCCGCCTCCGCGATCGGCGACGCTCCCTTCGGGGTGCGGGCCTCGAAGAGCTCCGTCACGCGGGGCAGACCCTGCGTGATGTCGTCCGCCGACGCCGAACCACCGGTGTGGAACGTGCGCATCGTGAGCTGGGTACCGGGCTCACCGATCGACTGGGCCGCGATGATGCCGACGGCCTCGCCGATGTCCACCAGGTTGCCCGTGGCGAGCGAACGGCCGTAGCACTTCGCGCAGACTCCGACACCCGACTCGCAGGTCAGGACGGAGCGCACCTTGATGCTCTCGATCCCGGCTGCCACGAGCGCGTCGATGAGGACGTCGCCCACATCGTCGCCGGCCTCCGCCAGCACCGTCCCCGACGCGTCCACGACCTCGGTCGCGAGCGTGCGGGAGTACACGGTGTTCTCCACGGTCTCGTTGCGCACGAGCACGCCGTCGGCACCCGCGGTCGCGATCGGCAGCTCGAGCCCACGGCTCGTCCCGCAGTCGTCCTCGCGGATGATGACGTCCTGCGACACGTCGACGAGACGACGGGTGAGGTACCCGGAGTCAGCCGTTCGGAGCGCCGTGTCGGCCAGGCCCTTGCGGGCACCGTGCGTGGCGATGAAGTACTCCGCCACGGTCAGACCCTCGCGGTACGAGTTGATGATCGGGCGGGCGATGATCTCGCCCTTCGGGTTGTTCACCAGACCACGCATACCGGCGATGTTCCGGACCTGCAGCCAGTTACCACGAGCACCCGAGGACACCATGCGGTTGATGGTGTTGTCCTTCGGGAAGTTCGCCCGCATCTCGACGGCGACCTCGTTCGTGGCCTCGGTCCAGATCTTGATCAGGTCGGCGCGGCGCTCCGCGTCGGTGATCAGACCCTTGTCGAACTCGGTCTGGACCTTGGCCGCCTGGATCTCGTACCCGGCGATGATCTCCGCCTTGCGGGGCGGGGTGACCACGTCGGACAGCGCCACCGTGACGCCCGAGCGGGTGCCCCAGTAGAAACCGGCGTCCTTGATCCGGTCGAGCGCCGCGGCGACCTCGACCTTGGGGTACCGCTCGGCGAGGTCGTTGACGATCGCCGAGAGGGTGCCCTTGTCCGCGACCTTCTGCACGTACGGGTAGTCCGTCGGCAGCGTCTCGTTGAAGAGCGCCTGGCCGAGCGTGGTGTCGAGGATGATCGGCTCGCCCTGGACGTAGCCCTCCGGGGCCTCCCCCTCGGCGAACCACACGTCGGACATACGGATCTTGACCTTGGCGTTGAGGTGCAGCGAGTTCTGGTCCTTCGCGAGGATGGCCTCGGCGACGGAGGAGAACGCGCGGCCCTCGCCGACGGCACCCTCGGTGACGGTCGTCAGGTGGTGCAGACCGATGATCATGTCCTGTGCGGGCAGGGTCACCGGACGGCCGTCCGACGGCTTGAGGATGTTGTTCGACGCGAGCATCAGGATGCGGGCCTCGGCCTGCGCCTCCACCGACAGCGGCAGGTGGACGGCCATCTGGTCGCCGTCGAAGTCCGCGTTGAACGCGGCGCAGACGAGCGGGTGCAGCTGGATCGCCTTGCCTTCGACGAGCTGCGGCTCGAACGCCTGGATGCCGAGACGGTGCAGCGTGGGCGCACGGTTCAGCAGCACCGGGCGCTCACGGATGATCTCCTCGAGCACGTCCCACACCTGCGGACGCGACCGCTCGACCATGCGCTTGGCCGACTTGATGTTCTGCGCGTGCGACAGGTCGATGAGGCGCTTGATGACGAACGGCTTGAACAGCTCCAGCGCCATCTGCTTCGGCAGACCGCACTGGTGCAGCTTGAGCTGCGGGCCGACGATGATGACCGAACGACCCGAGTAGTCGACGCGCTTGCCGAGCAGGTTCTGGCGGAACCGACCCTGCTTCCCCTTGAGCATGTCGCTCAGGGACTTCAGGGCACGGTTGCCGGTGCCCGTCACCGGGCGACCACGGCGACCGTTGTCGAACAGCGCGTCCACGGCCTCCTGCAGCATGCGCTTCTCGTTGTTCACGATGATCTCGGGGGCACCGAGATCGAGCAGGCGGCGGAGACGGTTGTTGCGGTTGATGACGCGACGGTAGAGGTCGTTGAGGTCGCTCGTTGCGAAGCGGCCGCCGTCGAGCTGGACCATCGGACGCAGCTCCGGCGGGATCACCGGGACCACGTCGAGGACCATCGCCGCCGGCGAGTTGCCGGTGATGAGGAAGGAGTTCACGACGCGAAGACGCTTGATCGCGCGGATCTTCTTCTGGCCCTTGCCCTCGGCGATCTGCAGGTGCAGCGCCTCGGCCTCGGCGGTCAGGTCGAACGACTCGAGGCGCAGCTTGATCGCCTCGGCGCCCATGTAGGCGTCGAAGTAGATCCCGAAGCGGTCCTGGAGCTCGTGGAACACGGCGTCCTCGGGCTTGAGGTCGCCGACCTTGAGGTTGCGGAAGTCCTCCCACACCCGCTCGAGGCGGTTGATGTCCTCGTCGAAGGACTTGCGGACCTGCGACATCTCCTTCTCGGCGCCGTCCTTGGTGCGACGCTTCTGGTCGCTCTTGGCGCCCTCCGCCTCGAGCGCGGCGAGGTCGTCCTCGAGCTTCTTGAGGCGGTCCGCGATGATCGAGTCGCGCTGACCCTCGAGGTTCTTGATCTCGAGGCGCAGCTCGTTCTCGAGGCCGGGCATGTCGGCGTGACGGCCCTCCTCGTCGATGTCGATGATCATGTACGCCGCGAAGTAGATGACCTTCTCGAGGTCCTTCGGGGCCATGTCGAGCAGGTAGCCGAGGCGCGACGGGACACCCTTGAAGTACCAGATGTGCGTGACCGGGGCGGCGAGCTCGATGTGCCCCATGCGCTCACGGCGCACCGAGGACTTCGTGACCTCGACGCCGCAGCGCTCGCAGACGATGCCCTTGAACCGGACTCGCTTGTACTTGCCGCAGGCGCACTCCCAGTCGCGGGAGGGTCCGAAGATCTGCTCGCCGAACAGACCGTCCTTCTCCGGCTTCAGGGTGCGGTAGTTGATGGTCTCCGGCTTCTTGACCTCGCCGTACGACCACTTGCGGATGTCATCGGCCGTTGCGAGACCGATCCGCAGTTCGTCAAAAGTAGTTGCTTCGAGCACTGTTCTTCTCTCTTGCTGGTTCAGACGAGTGTCGGGCGGGATCAAATGTCGTCGATCGTGGACGACTCGAACCGCGAGGAGATGTTGATGCCGAGCTCCTCAGCGGCGCGGAAGACCTCGTCGTCCGTGTCGCGGAGGCTGACCGCGGTGCCGTCCGCCGAGAGCACCTCGACGTTCAGGCACAGCGACTGCATCTCCTTCATGAGGACCTTGAAGCTCTCCGGGATGCCGGGCTCCTGGATGTTCTCGCCCTTGACGATCGCCTCGTAGACCTTCACGCGGCCGAGGATGTCGTCGGACTTGATCGTCAGGAGCTCCTGGAGCGCGTACGCGGCGCCGTAGGCCTCGAGGGCCCACACCTCCATCTCGCCGAAGCGCTGTCCACCGAACTGCGCCTTTCCACCCAGCGGCTGCTGCGTGATCATCGAGTACGGGCCGGTCGAGCGGGCGTGGATCTTGTCGTCGACCAGGTGGTGCAGCTTCAGGATGTACATGTAGCCGACCGACACGGGCTCCGGGAACGGCTCGCCGGAGCGACCGTCGAAGAGCTGCGCCTTGCCCGAGGAGCCGATGAGCCGCTCGCCGTCGCGGTTCGGGAGGGTCGAGTCGAGGAGACCCTCGATCTCACGCTCCGCCGCACCGTCGAACACCGGGGTCGCGACCTTCGTGCCGGGAGAAGCGCTGTGCGCCGCCTCCGGCAGGTTCTCGGCCCACTCCTGGATTCCGTCGACGTTCCAGCCCTGCTTCGCGAGCCACCCGAGGTGGATCTCGAGGACCTGGCCGAAGTTCATGCGACCGGGGACGCCGAGCGGGTTGAGGACGATGTCCACCGGGGTGCCGTCCGCGAGGAACGGCATGTCCTCCACCGGAAGGATCGTCGAGATGACGCCCTTGTTCCCGTGGCGGCCGGCGAGCTTGTCGCCCGCGGTGATCTTGCGCTTCTGGGCGATGTACACGACCACGCGCTGGTTGACGCCCGAGCCGAGCTCGTCGTCGCCGTCCTGCGCGTCGAACACCTTCACGCCGATGATCGTGCCCTCTTCGCCGTGGGGCACCTTGAGGGACGTGTCGCGCACCTCGCGGGACTTCTCGTTGAAGATCGCACGGAGCAGACGCTCCTCGGCGCTGAGCTCGGTCTCGCCCTTCGGCGTGACCTTGCCGACGAGGATGTCGCCGGGGCGGACCTCGGCACCGATGCGGATGATGCCGCGGTCGTCGAGGTCGGCCAGGAGGTCCGGGCTGACGTTCGGGAGGTCGCGGGTGATCTCCTCTTTTCCGAGCTTCGTGTCGCGGGCGTCGACCTCGTACTCCTCGATGTGGATCGAGGAGAGGACGTCGTCCTTCACGAGGTTCTGCGACAGGATCATCGCGTCCTCGTAGTTGTAGCCCTCCCACGGCATGAACGCCACGAGGAGGTTCTTGCCGAGCGCGAGCTCGCCGTTCTCGGTCGCGGGACCGTCGGCGATGACCTCGCCGACCTCGATGCGCTCACCGGCGCTCACGATCACGCGGTGGTTGTAGCTCGTGCCCTGGTTCGAGCGGTCGAACTTGCGCAGGTAGTACGTCTGCGTCCCGCCCTCGTCGAGCTGGACGGTGACGGCGTCCGCAGCGACCTCGGACACCACGCCCGCGGCGTCCGCGATGATGACGTCACCGGCGTCGATAGCGGTGTAGCCCTCCATGCCGGTGCCGACGAGCGGCGACTCGGAACGGAGGAGCGGCACGGCCTGACGCTGCATGTTCGCGCCCATGAGCGCGCGGTTCGCGTCGTCGTGCTCGAGGAACGGGATGAGGGAGGTCGCGACCGACACCATCTGGCGCGGCGAGACGTCCATGTAGTCCACCTCGGACTTGTCGACGAGCTCGACCTCGCCGCCCTTCTTGCGGACGAGCACCTTGTCGTCGGCGAACTTGAAGTCGCCGGTGAGCGGGGCGTTCGCCTGGGCGACGACGAACTCGTCCTCCTCCGACGCGGTGAGGTAGTCGATGTTCGTCGTGACCTGGCCGTCGACGACGCGACGGTACGGGGTCTCGATGAAGCCGAAGGAGTTGATCCGCGCGAACGACGCGAGCGACCCGATCAGGCCGATGTTCGGGCCTTCCGGCGTCTCGATCGGGCACATGCGGCCGTAGTGCGACGGGTGGACGTCGCGGACCTCGACGCCGGCGCGCTCACGGGAGAGGCCACCCGGGCCGAGTGCCGAGAGCCGACGCTTGTGCGTCAGGCCCGCGAGCGGGTTGTTCTGATCCATGAACTGCGACAGCTGGCTCGTCCCGAAGAACTCCTTGATCGCGGCGACGACGGGGCGCACGTTGATCAGGGTCTGCGGGGTGATCGCCTCGATGTCCTGCGTGGTCATGCGCTCGCGGACGACGCGCTCCATGCGGGACAGGCCGGTGCGGACCTGGTTCTGGATGAGCTCGCCCACCGCGCGGATGCGACGGTTGCCGAAGTGGTCGATGTCGTCCACGTCGAGGCGGAGCTGGACGGGCTCGCCGTCGCGCGTGCCGTTCATCGTCTTCTGCTCGGCGTGGAGCGAGACGAGGTACTTGATCGTCGCGACGATGTCCTGCACCGTGAGCACGGAGTCGGACAGCGGCGCGTCGATGCCGAGCTTGCGGTTGATCTTGTAGCGACCGACCTTGGCGAGGTCGTAGCGCTTGGAGTTGAAGTAGAAGTTGTCGAGGAGCGCACGCGCGGCCTCGGCGGCGACCTGCTCGCCCGGACGGAGCTTGCGGTAGATGTCCTTGAGCGCCTCCTCCTTGGTGAGGATGGCGTCCTTCTCGAGGGTCGCCTCGATCGACGCGAAGCCCTGGAACTCCTCCAGGATCTCCTCGCTCGTCAGGCCGAGCGCCTTGAGGAAGACCGTGACGGACTGCTTGCGCTTGCGGTCGATGCGGACGCCGACCTGGTCGCGCTTGTCGATCTCGAACTCGAGCCAGGCACCGCGCGACGGGATGACGCGGGCGGAGTAGATGTCCTTGTCGGACGTCTTCTCCTGGGCGCGCTCGAAGTACACGCCCGGGGACCGCACGAGCTGCGACACGACGACGCGCTCGGTGCCGTTGATGATGAAGGTGCCGCGCTCGGTCATGAGCGGGAAGTCGCCCATGAACACGGTCTGGGTCTTGATCTCGCCGGTCATGTGGTTCATGAACTCGGCGTTCACGTAGAGCGGCGCCGCGTAGGTCTTGCCGCGCTCCTTGCACTCGTCGATCGAGTACTTGGGGTCCTCGAGCTCCGGGGCGGTGAACGACAGCTGCATCGTCTCGCCGAGGTCCTCGATCGGGGAGATCTCCTCGAAGATCTCGTCGAGTCCGGAGTGGAGGGCGATGTCGGTGCGGCCCTGGGCCTGCGCCTCGGCGAGGCGGTCCTTCCAGGCGTCGTTGCCGACGAGCCAGTCGAAGCTCTCCGTCTGGAGGGCCAGCAGATCCGGGACCGTGAGGGTGTCCGTGATCTTGGCGAACGAGAGCCGCGAGTGGTTGCGACCGTTCTTGAATGAGTTGGTGGATGCGTTGGGCGCAGCAGCCAAGGGGGTAACCTCCGGAAGGCTCGCCGGGCCATGACCGACGAGCACAGATACTGACGGGCAGTATGTAGGTGGATGGATTGATCGCTCAGCGACCCCGTTCACGACGTTCCCGCGGTTCAGCCGAACCCAGCCAGTGCAGCTGTGGGATGATCGGGTGCGCAACGACCTCGCCCCGCCGACATATTCGGGGATGGTGGTTGCTGCACCAGGGGCGTGTGGTCGACCGCAATATGACGACACCGATGCCAGGGAGCGCGAACCTCTATCATAGGTCGCGCGAATCGGGCCTGTCCAGTCGTTCTTGACCGGGATTGGCCCGGACGTGTATAAGACCGATGCCGAGACGGATCACCGGCATCCGGTCGCCGCGACCGGGTGGGGCGCGGCGACCGGAGGCACGTCGTGTCGTCTCAGATGTGCACGCCCGTCATGTCCGGGTACCGGTCCCCCGCTGCGGGCTCGAGGCCGTCGAGCGTGGCGAGCTGCTCCGGGGTGAGGACGAGCGCCTCGGCGCCGAGGTTCTCCTCGAGCCGCTCGACACGCTTCGTGCCCGGGATCGGCGCGAAGTCGCCGTCGCCCTTGGCGAGCACCCAGGCCAGGGCGACCTGTGCGGGGGTGGCGTTCGCCTGCCGGGCGATCCGCTCGACCTCGTCGACGATCGCGAGGTTCTTCTCGAGGTTCTCGCCCTGGAAGCGCGGGTTGGCTCGGCGGAAGTCGCTCTCGTCGAGCGCGGACAGGTCGCGGAGTGCCCCCGTCAGGAACCCACGGCCGAGCGGCGAGTACGGCACGAACCCGATGCCGAGCTCGCGGAGCAGCGGGATGACGTCGGTCTCCGGGTCCCGGGTCCACAGCGAGTACTCCGTCTGCACCGCGGTGACGGGATGCACCGCATGGGCGGCGCGGATCCGGTCGGGTGCTGCCTCCGACAGGCCGTAGTGGAGGATCTTGCCCTCCGCGATGAGTTCGGCGAACACGCCGACGGTGTCCTCGATCGGGGTGCTCGGGTCCATCCGGTGCTGGTAGTAGAGGTCGATGCGGTCGGTCCGCAGGCGCTGGAGCGAGCCCTCGACCGCGATCCGGATGTTCTCCGGGCTGCCGTCGAGCCCTCGGCTGCCGTCGCCCCGGTGGAGGACCGTGCCGCCTTTCGTCGCGATGACGACGTCGTCGCGCATCGGGGCGAGGGCGGCGCCCACGAGCTCCTCGTTGATGTAGGGCCCGTAGATCTCCGCGGTGTCGAAGAACGTGACGCCCAGTTCGACGGCCCGATGGATCGTCGCGGTCGAGGCGGTGTCATCGGTGGCGACACCGGAGTAGAAGGCGCTCATCCCCATGCAGCCGAGGCCGATGCGGGATACGTCGAGGGTGCCGAGATGCGCGTGCTCCATGATGGATGCTCCGTTTCCGTGGGCGATTGAGCGCCACATCGCCGGATGGTACGCCCTCCCGCACCGCTCACCGCAGGACGAGCGCCACCGCCTCTGCGCGGGACCGGACGCCGAGCTTCGCGAAGACCTGGTTGACGTACGACTTGACGGTCGGGACGGTCAGGAACAGCTCCGCGGCGATCTCCGGGTTCGATCGTCCGGCGGCGATGCGCTCGAGGACGTCCGCCTCCCGCGGGGTGAGCTCCGGGAAGCGTTTGCGGGCCGATCGGATGGTGGTGGCCGCGGAGGCCCCGGTGCCGCCCGCCAACTGCGCGACGAGTCGGGCGCCGACCGCCCCGTCGAAGGTGGACTGCCCGGAGGCCACCGCACGGATCGCCGTCGCGATCTCGGTCCGGCCGGCGTCCTTGGTGAGATACCCGCGGGCACCGGCGCGGAGCGCTCGAACGATGGAGTCGTCGTCGGCGAACGTCGTCAGGACGAGCACGGCGACGTCCGGGTGGTCGCGGACGATCCGCTCCGTCGCGGTCGGACCGTCCACGTTCGGCATCCGCAGGTCCATGAGCACCACATCCGGGGCGTCCGCATCGACCATCGCGATCGCCTCCGCGCCATCCGAGGCCTCAGCCACCACCTCCAGGTCGGACACGAGCGACAGCACCGTCACCAGACCGTCCCGGACGATGGCCTGGTCATCGACGACGAGCACCCGGATCGCGCTCATGCGCCGGCCTTCGCCGTCCGGGCCGCGGCCGTTCCCGTCGCCTCATCCGTGCCCGTGCCCGTGCCCGGCGCAGCGGTGACATGCATCGCGACAACGAACTCGCCCTCGGACCGCTCGGCCCGCACCGTCGAGCCGTCGGCGAGCTCCGCGAAGCGCTCCCGCATACCGATCAGCCCGTGGCCTCCGGCCGCGAGCGGGTTGACGACCACCACATCCACGGCATCGCCGCCCCGGATGACGGATAGGGACACCCCGGTGCCCGCGGCGTGCCTGCGGGCGTTGCTCAGGGCCTCCCGGGCGGCCGCCACCACCGCGGCGGCGTGGTGGTCGTCGAGCTCGGTGAGCGCGAGGTCGCCCTGGACCGCGATCGAGCCGCCGAACGACCGGTGCGCCTCCACGAGCTCGGTGAGCCCGCGCGGTGCGGCGCCGGCCGGCCCGTCCGGTCTGGAGGCACGCTGCGCGTCCGCCCCACCCGTCGACTCGATGGTCGGGGCGCTCCGCATCTCCTCCGGGTCGCGGAGGGCCCCGACCGCGCGGCGAGCCTCCGCCAGCCCGTCCATGGCGAGCGCACGGGCGTCAGCGGCACGGGTCGCCGCGTCCTCCGCACGACCGGCCTCGAGCAGAGCCTCGACCGCGTCGAGCTGGAGAACCAGGCCACCGAGGCTGTGGGCGAGGACATCGTGGATGTCGCGTGCCGCCCTGGCCCGGTCCGCGGAGAGCTCGGCCCGCTGCGCCTCCTCCTCCGCCTGCCGACGCCGGGCCTCCGCCTCACGGAACTGCCGGCGGCTGAAACCGATGAGCACGCCGAGCAGGAGCCCGGCCGAGGTGCCGAACACGAAGTCGATCGATCCGCCGGCGAGGGCGACCCCGCCGGCGATGATCACCGCCGCAACGGCGGCCGCAACGGCGCCGAGCCAGATCGGCAGATGGCGGTCCGAGCCGACCAGGACGATCCCGACGATGGTCGGGACGACGAGCAGGCTGTCGGTCGGCTGCACCACGACTGCTCCGGCGAGCACCATCACCCATCCGGAGGCGATGAGGACACTGCGCATCGGGATGAGCTCGCGGACCGTCCACGCCACGAGCGCCACGCCTGCCACCCCGTACACCCAGGCCGGATAGTCGGCGCGGGTGCCGTTCACGACGAGCCAGAACGCGACGACGATGATCCCGACCAGATTCAGGCCGAGGCCGAGCGGCGAGCGGTCCGCGCCCCGTCCGAGCCCGGGCCGATCGCCGTCGTCACCGAGGATCGTCACGCGACCATCATGCCCGGGCGCGGCAGGCGCTGGTCGATCACCGCGGCGCGGGCCGCGCGGTTCACCGCGAGCATGAGGAGGATCGTGCCGGTCGAGGTCAACAGCTCCGCGCCCAGGTGGGCGCCGAGGACGTCGAGCCCGATGCGAACCGCGATCAGGACGACCCACAGGCAGGCGCCCCAGCCGCCGGTGCGCGCCTGGATGGTTTGGCCCTTGGGGCCGGCAGTCGTCGCGACACGGAACATCGTGAGGCGCCCCATGCTGAGGCCGACGCCGACCGAGATGAGCGCCTCGATACCAAGGAACACGACGTCCGTCGGGGTGACCCTGGCCGCGCCGTTCACGAGTGTCACGAGGCCGATGATGCTGAGAACGATCGGCATCCGCCAGACGTTCGCCTGGTCGACGAAGCGCCAGGTCATCTGGCGGTACGCGATGAAGCCGACCAGCCCCAGTCCGATGACGATGTCCACAAGGTCCCGAGTGCTCATGATGTTCCGTTCTCTGCCATGGCCCGGGGCCTTCCCGGACGGTGATCCCACTCTTCCGGCGGGCGCGATCCGGCCACACCAACCCAGGGTGGTGACGCGGGTGGTGAATAGTTGGGGACATGGACGATGGAATCCGCGTCGGCGCCGGCATCGCGACGATCGAGCCCGACCGACACCGACCGGGCTCCTTCACGCTCGTCGTGGACGGCACCCCGCAGTCGCACGTCGACATGGAGGACCCGACGCATCTGGCGTTCGAGTACATCCGGCGGATCGGGCACGCGATCGACCTGCTGCCCGAGGGGCCGATCACGGCGCTGCACCTCGGCGCGGGCGCGCTCACCCTGCCGCGGTACGTCGCCGCGACCCGCCCGGGCTCCCGACAGCAGGTCATCGAGCTCGAGCGCGACCTCGTCGACGTCGTCCGCCGGGAGCTGCCCTTCCCGCGGGGCGCCTCGATCCGCGTCCGGTACGGCGACGCACGCGAGACCCTCGGGAAGCTGCCGGCGGGGCTCACCGGGACCGTCGATCTCGCCGTCGTGGACGTCTTCGGCGGCGCACGCATCCCCGCGCACGTCACGAGCCTGGAGTTCTACCGGTCCGTCGCCGCGCTGCTGTCCCCGACCGGGATCGTCGCGGTGAACGTGGCGGACGGCGCCGGACTCGCGTTCGCCCGCGGACAGGTGGCGACCCTCCACGCCGTGCTGCCGTCGGTCGCGGCCGTCGCGGACACCGGCATGCTCAAGGGACGCCGGTTCGGCAACATCGTCGTGCTCGGCTCCCCGACCGACCTGCCCGTCGCGGAGATGCCCCGGCTCTACGGGTCCGACCCGCTGCCGAGCAAGGTGGTGCACGGGGCGGAGCTCCGGGATCTCGTCGCGGGTGCCTCGATCGTCACGGACGCGACCGCGGTGGACTCACCCGAGCCGAACCGGTCGGTGTTCACGAGCGGTCGGTGACCCGCGCGGATCCTTCCGCCGTTTCTCCCATCAGCCGCTGCCAGGATGTGCACATGCGCCGACGCCGTCGGTGCGGTCACGACGATGAACGATGGGATGCGCGCATGAGCAACGACGACAGCAACGAGCCGCGCTGGGGCGAGCGCATCACCCCGTCGCCCTCGAGTGCGCCCGAGGCGCACGACGCCGCACAGCACCAGTACGGGCAGCCGAACCAGCCGCCGCAGTACGGACAGGCGCCGCAGCAGCAGTACGGACAGCCGAACCAGCCGCCGCAGTGGGGACAGCCGCAGTACGGCGGAGCCCCCGGGTACGGCCAGCAGACCCCGTGGGACACCCAGCGCGGCGGCAAGCCCGCCAAGGGCCCGCGCACCCTCGGCGCCATCGCCCTCGCCGCCGCCGTGGTCGCGCTCGTGCTCGCCGTCATCGGCGGCATCCTGTTCGGCAACGCGATCGCGCAGCTGCCCGGACTGGCCGACGCCGCGCAGAACGGCGGTGCCGTGGACCAGTCGCAGCTGCAGCGGGCCCTGGAAGACGACTCCGACCTGCTCGGCACACTCGGTGTCGCCGGGCTCCTCGCCCTGATCGGCACCGGCTTCGGGATCTGGGCGATCGTGCAGGGGATCATCGCCGCCGTGCGGAACCGCGGCCGCGCCCTCGGCATCGTCGCAATCGTCCTCGCCGTCGTCGCACCGATCGTCTTCGGCGTGATCTATGGCGCCTTCGTGGCGTCCGCGGTCGGCGGGAACTGATCCGTGCAGCCTGGCGGTATCCCGCACCCGGCGCGGTATCTGCCCGCCACAGGGTGCGGCCCGTTACCCTCGACATTGATGCGCCCCCTTCCGCCCGAACCCAGTACACCCCGCACCCCGAACCGCGGTGCCGATCCGATGAACGACACCGGACCGGCGAATCGCAGCGGCCAGGCGAACCTCACCCCCACGACGGCGGGGGTGAGCCCGGGCAGCACGTTCGCGCCGATCAGCCTCCGTCCGGCCGTCGACGTCGCCGTGGTTCAGGAGCGCCTCCAGCAGCTCGGCCAGACGCGCAGCACCAGCGCGCTCGCCGAGCGGGCAGAGCTCCTCAGGCTCCTCGGCCGGCTCGACGAGGCACTGATCGTCGCGGAGGAGACCTTCCGGCTGACGATGTTCACCGGCGACCGTGCCGAGAGCGTCGCCGCGCGCATCCGTCGGGCGCATGTCCTGCACGACCTCGGCCGCTACGAGCGGGCTGCATCCGAGGCGGCGATGGCGCGCGACACCGCCGCGATCGAGGAGTGGGCGGAGCTCGAGGGCGCCGCCGCTGAGCTCGAGGGCTGGTCGCTGTACGAGCTCGCCCGCTACGAGGAGGCCCGGGCGGCGTTGCGCCGCGCGCACGACGCGTTCCGCGCCGCCGGCGCGTCCGCGGAGCGCACCGGCGCGCTCCAGTCCGCCATCGAGGAGTCGATGCGCGCGCTCATGCGGCACCCCAGGACCCCGGAGAGCGCCCCGGACACGGCACGCGCGTCTGCGGCCCGCACCGAGCACGGGCGGTGACCGAGCTCGACCGCGTCCGCATCTGGGCGGAGTCCCTCATCCGGACACACCTCGATACCCACACGTGGTCGTTCGCGTTCGACAACGCGAAGACCCGCGCCGGCCAGTGCGACTTCTCCAGATGTCGGATCACGGTCAGCCGGCACCTGGCCGCCCGGTTCGAGGACGAGGACATCCACCAGGTGCTCCTGCACGAGGTCGCGCACGCCCTCGCCGGCGCACGTGCCGGCCACGGGCCGAGGTGGCGGCAGGCTGCCGGCGATCTCGGGTACGTCGGCTCGCGCCTCCACGACGGGCCGATCGCGAGCGAACTCGCACCGTGGGTCGGCACCTGCCCGCACGGGCACGAGCATTTCCGCTACCGGACGCCGACGCGTCCGATGGCGTGTGCCCGCTGTTCCCGCCGCTGGGACCCGCAGAACGTGATCACCTGGCAGCGACGAGACCCGCAGCGCGTGGCCTGACCTCCGCCCGCGCTCACCGTTCCAGGTGCGCGTAGTCCGGCAGGTCGATCGCGTCCGCGCGGGAGGCGGGGAACCGCTCACCGAGCTTGCCCGCGAACCGGGTCGAGCCGGCGCGGAGGCCCAGCCCGAACAGGCGGATGCCCACCGCGGTCCGGGGGTGCGCCAGCCGCGGGGCACCCGGCGGGAGCTTCTGCGCCTGCTCGACGTAGGGCCGCACGATCCGCTCGTACCCGCGGAAGGCGTCCCGGTGGTCCACGTGCGCGGCGAGCTCGCCGGCGAGGACGTACGCGCCGACCAGGGCGAGACTCGTGCCCATCCCGCTGATCGGTGAGGCGCAGTACGCCGCGTCACCGACCAGGGCGACCCGCCCTGCCGACCATCGCGGCGCCCGCACCTGCCCGACCGACTCGGAGTAGAGGTCGTCGGCGTCGTCCATCGCGGCAAGGACGCGCGGCGCCTCCCACCCGACGTCCGCGAACCGGGCGCGGAGGAGCCGCTTCTGCCCCTCCACCGACCGCTGTTCGGCGCCTGCTCGCTCCCCCTCGGTCAGGACCGACACCGTCGCGCGGATCGTCCCCTCGGCGTCCGGTCGCAGGGTGACGGCACGACCGCCCGGCGCGTTGTACCAGTACCACCAGTCCGTGTCGGACGGCGTGCGCGGGATCGTCATCCACGTCGTCTCGAGTCCGAGGGACCGGATCTCCACCTCGCTGCCGAACACAAGCCCACGCGTGCTCGATCCGATGCCGTCCGCCGCGACCACCAGGTCGAACCGCCGCTCCGGTCCGCGCTCGAACGTCACGGTGACACCAAGGCCGTCGTCGGCGAGGGCGACGATCCGGTCGCCCCAGAGGTACTCGGTCGCCGGGCCGCGGTCGCTGCCGGTGCTGCCGGTGCTGCCGACGAGCAGCCGTGCCAGGTCGCCCCGCAGGATCTCGAGCTCCGCGGTCATGCCGCCCGAGTCGGACGTGCCCGCGGGGAACTCCGCGACGACGGCGCCCGTCGGCCCGACGAACCGCGTGCCCAGCTCACCCGTGGTCGCAGCGCGGATGTCGTCCTCGATGCCCATGCGGCGAGCGACCTCCCGGCCCGCGCCGCGCACGTCGACGTTCTGCCCGCCGGTCCGCAGGGAGCGCGACCGCTCCACGATCGTCGTCTCCCAGCCGTACCGGCCGAGCCAGTGCGCCAAGGCGGGACCGGCGATGCTCGCGCCGGCGATGAGGACGCGGGATGCGCGCACGGATGCCTCGTTTCGTGGTCGTCCGTCCACCCTGGCAGGCGTTCGCTGTGCAGCGGGGCAACGCGCAGAGGCGCCACCCGCACCGGGTGGCCCGGCAGCGACCGTCAGGAGGCGCGCACGCGGCTCACACGAAGCCCGGCACGCTCCGCCACGCGTCCGGCGCCTCCGGCACGCCGTCCTGCATGACCGTGCCGGTGATGAGCCCGTACGGGCGGTCCGCGGCGACGAACACCTCGTTCGGGTTGTCCAGGCCGAACGGCGCGAGATCGACCAGGAAGTGGTGCTTGTTCGGCATCGCGAACCGCACCTCGGCGATCATCGGGAACTGTTCGATCGCCGCCCGGCCCATCGCGAACAGGGTCTGCTGCAGGGCGAGCGAGTGCAGCTCCGCGAACGTGCTGAGCATCCGGTCCCGGATGCCGGCGTACACGGCGTCGAAGTCGAACCCGGCCTCCACGGCGGACGGCACATACCGCCAGCGCGCGGTGACGGAGGTCGCGAGAATACGATCGTCGGTCTCCGCCAGCGTGGTGTACCGGTCGCGCGGGAAGCCGTGGAACTCGCTGCCGGTCGACTTCAGCACGGTCAGGTCGGTCAGCCCCGCCAGGACGTGGGCGCCCTGGCCGTCGAACTGCACCACGGCCGTGCGCGTCTCCTGCCCGGCACGGACGAACGCGTGGTCGTGCTCGCGGCCGTCGACCCCGATGCGCGACCAGGCGTGCTGCTCGGCGGAGAGCGTCCCGCCGTCGTACCAGTCGAAGGACGCCATGAAGTGCCGACCGAGGCGGAGCAGGAACTCCTCCGGCGAGCGCACCCCGTGCTCGCGGGCGAACGCGTAGACGGTGTTCTTCTGCGTGTCCGTGGCGAGCACCCGGCTGTTGTCGCCGGTCAGGTAGGAGTCGGCGAGCTGCGCGCCCCGCAGCTGTGTCGTGATCGTCAGGTCCTCGATCTCGTGTCGGGGCGTGTCCCTGGCGATCCGGACGAGGCGGACCTCCGCCTTGCCGTACTGGTTGTCGCCGAGTGTCACGGTGACGGGTTCGGGCATGGTCAGCTCCCTCGATAGGTGGAGTAGGCGAACGGACTGAGGAGCAGCGGCACGTGGTGGTGCGTGGCCGGTCCCTCGGGGATGGTGAAGCTCACGGCGACCGACGGGAAGAAGCTCGCGACGCCGCGGACCGCGAAGTACGCGCCGGTCGCGAAGGTGAGCGTGTGGGTGCCGGGGTGGAGGGCCTCCGGACCGAGGTCCGCGACCCTGCCGTCGTCGTCGGTGACGCCACTGGCGATGACGACGCCGTCCGCGTCCGTGAGAGCGAGGTGGACGCCGGCGGCGGGCACCCCGAGCGAGGTGTCGAGGACGTGGGTGCTGACGTGGCTCATCGGGTGCCTCCTCGGGCGGCGTCAAATGGTGGGACCGTGTCGGCCAGGCGCAGCGCGGCGATCTCGCGGAGGGCGCCGGCGACCTCCGCCGCCTCGGCATCGGGGTCGTTCGCGGTCCGGCGGGCGAGCTCGGCGAGCACCTCGTCCGCGGAGCGGCCCGCGGCACGGATGAGGAACACACGGTCGAAGCGGGCCTCGTACGCGGCGTTGCCGTCGCGCAGCGCGACTGCCGTCCGTTCGTCGGCGGTGGTCGCGGACGCCTGCTCGCGCCGGGACGCGGCGTCCTCCGCGCTGGCACCGGTGCGACGTTCGCCGATACGAGGGTGCTGGTGGAGCGCGGCGGCGACCTCGTCGTCGGACCACTGCGCGGCGAGCCCGTCCGCCGCGGCGGCGAGGGCGTCCGCGTCCGGGTAGGGGCGGCCCGCGACGACGGCGTCCGTCCACCGCGGCACGTCGGCCCAGACGCGCACGAGCGCCGCCGCCGCGGCCGGGTCGAGCGCGTTGAACTCGTCGATGTGCATGCTGTCCCTCCGGTCGCGCGTGCGCGGCGCCCAGTGGACGCTATTGCGCGGGCGGGACGATCAGGTTTCGCAGCGGTTACAAGGTCGTTTCGCTGCGCGCGGGCGCGCCGACCGGCGCGGGTTCGGCCGGCTCGAGCCGGAGGCACACGACGACCGGGAAATGATCGCTCGCGGCCCAGGTGGTCGGGTCGTCATGGTCGATGCGCACCGACTCCACGGCGACCGGACCGCGGGTGAGCACCCAGTCGATCCGCACCCCCGCCGCTGCCGGCGGCGCCCAGCCGTTGAAGCTCGACGTCGGGTCGGCGTCGCCGGCCACCGTCCAGGCGTCGACGAACCCGGCGTCGGCGAACGGGCCGGAGGCGGCGCCGAGGCCCGCGCCCTCGTTGAAGTCGCCCGTCACGATCACCGGAACGTCGACGTCGGCGAGCCGCCGGATGATCAGCTCGGCGCTCCGCAGCCGCACGCTGGCGCCGAACGCGTTCTGCTCGTGTGCGACGTGCGTGTTCAGCACGACGAAGGCGACGTCGGACTCACGCTCCCGGAATCGCCCCCATGTCGCCATCCGCACGTGCGACGTGCCCCACGTGTTCGAGCCCACGACATCCGGGGTGTCCGACAGCCAGAACGCGCCGTCCTCCTCGACGGCGAGGCGATCCCGGCGCACGAAGATCGAGGCGTGCTCACCGGCGGTGCCGCCCTCGCGCCCCTGGCCGACGTCGACGTGGTCCGGGAGCCCCACGCGGAGGTCCGCCATCTGCTCCGCGAACGCCTCCTGCACGCACAGCAGGTCGGGATCGTGCCGGCGCACCACGTCGAGCAGCAGGGGCAGCCGATCCCGCCACTCGTGCTCGGGATGCGGGTGGTGGTTCTTGATGTTGTACGTCATCACGGTCATCGGTCTTCCGGGCACACCCACCCGGTCGACGGTAGTCGTGCCGAGGGCGACCCGCCCGATCCGGTGCGGGACCAGCGACGCCACGCGCCCGGTGCGGGACCAGCGACGCCACGCGCCCGCGTCGCCGGCCCCGAGGGACCGTCAGCGCGGAGCGGCCGCTGCCAGGAGGAACGGCTCGGCCGTGCCGCGGACCGAACCGATCAGCACCGACCCGGACGGCGCCTCCACCGCCCCCGGCCGACGGTGGATGACGAGGCCGAAGGACGGCGCTGTGACGGTCGTGGTCTCGTCGTCGGAGGTGGTGACCAGCTGCGAGACCGCCGTGACGTCCGGAACCGGCCCCGTGCCTCCCGTCCCGGTCACGATCACCGTGCGCGGCCGCTCGGTCGACGTGCCGTCGGGACCCTGCAGGTACTCGTGCGCCTGCGGGGCGGCGGCGAGCACTGCGTTCGCGAACGCGGTGACGGCGACGGGATCCCCGGCAGCGTCGTACACCCAGCGCGTGCCGAGCACCGAGTGCTCCGCCGTCCCGAGCAGCGAGGACTCGGCGCCCTCCAGGGGCGCCGCCCGGTACGTCAACGGGACCTGGTAGAGCGTGCCGTCCGCGGCGCCGACGAGCACGGACTGGATCCCGACTGCACCGGCCGGGTCGTCGAAGCGGTACGCGCCGAGGTTCTTCAGACCCTCGGGCGTGCCGCTTCGCCACCACGGCTGCGCGCCGATCCAGTCCGTGATGAGTTCGAGTTTCGAGGGCGCCAGTTCGGCGCGATGGATGACCGCCACCGTGTGAGCGTATCCGGCTGGCACCCGGCATCACGCAGTGACGCGGGACTCCTCCAGGGTCGGGTAGTCGGTGTATCCGAGGGCGGTGGTGCCGTAGAACGTCTGCGCGTTCGGCGTGTTCTCCTCGGCGTCCTGCTCCCAGCGGGCCGCGAGGTCGGGGTTGGCGATCGCGGCACGGCCGACGCCGACCGCGTCCGCGAACCCGTCGTCGACGAGCCCCATGGCCTCGAGACGCGTGGTCGGCGCGGAGAACCCGCTGTTCGCGATGAAGGGAGCGCCGATCGTGCGGCGGATGCCCTGCACGAGCTCCCCCGCGGGATCGGCGTGCAGCACGTCGAGGAACGCGATGCCGAGCGGCGCGAGCCCACGCGCGACGGCCTGGTACGTGGCCTCGACGTCCGCCGCGTCCTCCTCGAGGACGCCCTGGATGTTGTGCGACGGCGAGAGGCGGATACCGGTCCGGCCGGCGCCGATCGCCTCGGCGACCGCGGTGGTGACCTCGACCGCGAGGCGGGCGCGGTTCTCCGGCGAGCCGCCGTACTCGTCGGTGCGGACGTTCGACACGGGCGACATGAACTCGTGGACGAGGTAGCCGTTCGCGCCGTGGATCTCGACGCCGTCGAGGCCCGCACGGATCGCGTTGCGCGCGGCGCTGACGAACGTGTCGACGACGCCGTGCACCTCCTCGGTGGTGAGCTCGTGCGGCACCGGCATCGCAGCCTTGCCGTTGGGGGTGTGGGTCTCCCCCGGCGCGGCGATCGCGCTCGGCCCGACGATCCGCGGCGTCTGCGAGATGTCCGGGTGCGAGACGCGACCACCGTGCATGAGCTGCATGACGATGGTGCCGCCCGCCGCGTGCACGGCATCCGCCACGCGGCGCCACCCGGCGACCTGCTCCTCGGTCTCGATGCCGGGCTGGCCGGGGTACGAGCGGCCCTCCTGGATCGGCCAGGTGCCTTCGGTCACGATCATGCCGAGGCCGGCGCGCTGCCCGTAGTGCTCGACGAGGAGGTCACCGGGGACACCCTCGGCGCCGGCGCGGGTGCGCGTGAGCGGGGCCATGACGATGCGGTTGCGGAGCTGGAGGTCGCCGAAGACGGCGGAGTCGTAGAGATTCATCGGAGGAGGGCAACGGCGGGCGCGGCCGTTCCATTCCGTCCGCGGCGTGGGCACCGTTCCGTTCCGTCCGCGGCGCGGGGCAGCGGGTGGGAGGGCGGGTGCGGCCACGAGCGGGGCAGCGAGCGGGCAGCGCCCCGACCTGGGGGACGCGGTCCAGCACCCTGCTCGGATACCGTCCAGAACATGGACCCGAACCTGTACCCCCGCCCCGCAGCACCGGCG